>FMJZ01051018.1_pt1 | contig 101432 bp, 109 predicted proteins | sample 1987881 | NCBI WGS metagenome assembly FMJZ01 (sample SAMEA4378227, study PRJEB15110) | soil metagenome | biome: soil; feature: Field; material: Soil | place: India | collected 2015-03-11 | depth 0 m
AAAATAGGAATTACATATAGATGTGAATATGAATATAAAAATGTAGGAATAATAAGTAAGATTGAGGAGAGGCCGAATCAACCATTAATTCCTCAAGCAAGTATTCTGGTCAATTTGGCTGATTCTAATGGTAATGAGTTAAAAGAGGCAACCCTTTTGGTTGAGGTTCTTTCTTTTGATGGAGTAGTAAATTTTTCTTATGAAAGAGCTGCAAAAAATAAGGAACTATTTTATATCTATCTTGTACCAAATGGTGATGAGATAATGATAATTCATCTTAAAGGGTCAAATGAAAAACCATTAATTATAACTGAAGATGAACTCTGGAGATCTGTATTAAATGATAATCCTTTTGTTAAAAACATACATTTAAAATGACTGAGGAAGAGACTATGCCTGAGATTTCTTTAGAAAAAGATTTACTTGATTTTGGTTCAATACTTGAAGGTGATTCTCAAAGCAAAAGTATTAATTTCTGGAATTCCGGAAGAGGAATAATTTCAGCCTCTTTTAATTCGCTTAATTCATGGATTTCAGTTGAACCAAAATCATTTGAAGGAAATGCAGGACTTATAAATATTAATATAAATACAACAGGTCTTAAAGGTGGAATTAATGAAGGAAAAATAAAAATAATTGGAAATTTTGGAGAAAAAGAGATCAAAGTTATAGTAAATGTTATACCAAAAGTTAAACAAACTATAATTGAACTCTTTATTGGAAAAGTTGAAGTCTATATTAATAAAAATCTATACATTCTTGATGCAGAACCGCATATAAAGCCACCTGGAAGAACAATGGTGCCTTTAAGATTTATATCAGAAGGTTTAGGAGCTACTGTAGATTATTATCCGAAGTTAGGAAAAGTTCAAGAAGTTTATATTTTCTACAAAAATAATAAAATAACTTTGTTTATTGGTAAAAAAGAAGCACTCATTGATAACCAAAAAATTACTCTTGATGCTGAAGCAGAAATAACAAAGGGTAGAACTTTTGTGCCAATAAGAATTATTGCTGAAACATTTGGTGCTGAAGTTTTTTGGGAGGCACAAACTAAAAAAGTAACTATATCTATGGAAAAATAAATTTAAATTTTTACTATCATTCTTGACATTTAGCAAAAAAATGTACATAATTATAGTAAGATTTTTGCTATGAATAAGAATATTATAATTGAAGGAGAAATTAAATCTGGAAAAAGTTTTGTTTTAAATACTATTTTAGGCAAACTAAATTTAAAATATGGTGGTTTTATAACATATCCATTTTATATAAATGAAATTAGAATTGGTTTTAAATTAAAAGATTTATTAACAAATGAAGAAGAGATCGTTGCAATGCATAATATTGATGGTAATCTATTAATTTTTTCAAACACCTTTGAAGATTTAGGGGTAAGAGCACTTGAGAATGCTTATAAATATACTGATTTAATTGTTATGGATGAACTCGGTTTTTTAGAGGATGAATCTAAAAAATTTAAAAATAAAGTAATTGAAATTTTAAATTCAAACAAATGGTGCTTTGTTGTTATTAAAAATAGGAAGACCCAATTTTTAGAGTTAATAACTAAACTTGGTTATGTTTATAAGATTAATAATGAAAATAGAGAGGAAATAATAGAAAAGATTTTATCGGAGGTATGTTGTGGATCTTTATGAAGATTTAATTACATCAATCAAAGAAAAATTCGATACAAAAATAAATAATCTTTGTGTAGGTGTAAGATGGATTGCAGTTTTAACAGAAAAAGTTGGAATATCCATGACCTATGATAATAATAAACATCAATCAGGAATTGAAGATGCAGGGAATTTTGAGGGAAAATATGCAGAAGAGATTTTAAATTATCTTAGAACTTACGATACCTTAAAAATTGGTTTAGGTTTAGCAACTTTAAACTCTTTAATAGAAGTTCCAAAAGAGTATGAAATTATAAATATTATTGATTATTTAGTCGAAAAAGGTAAAGATAAAAGAATAGTTTTTATAGGACACTTTGAAGATATAAAAAAACTCGAAGGCGTTGCAAAAGAAATAATTATTATTGAAAGAAAACCAAGAGAAGATGATTATCTTGACACTTTCCAAGAATATTTAATTCCAAAAGGAGATATAATAGCAATAACAGGTTCCACTTTTGTTAATAAATCAATTAAAAGAATTTTAGAACTTGCAAAGGGAAAATACATAATTATCTTTGGTCCATCAACTCCTTTATCTGAAGTTTTATTTGATTATGGAGTTGATATATTAGGAGGAATTATTCCAAAAGATAATGTTAAAATTTTTAATGTAATTTCACAAGGTGGAAGCATTCAAAATTTAAAGAATCTAGTTGATTTTGTAACTATTAAAAGGAGGCCATTATGAAAAAAATATTATCTATTCTATTAGTTTTATTTATTGTCTTTTCATTAATACCGATTAATAAAATTTCAACACAAGAAATAAGATTTCCAGCAGAAATAATTTTTAAGTTAAATGAAAACTATTTTTATATCAATGGTTATAAACTCTATTTTGATTCAAATAAGAGTATTAAACCAATAGTGAAATTTGGAAGAACATTTGTTCCTTTAAGATCAATTGTTGAAAGTATAGGGGGTGAAGTTATTTGGAAACAAAAAACAAAAGAAATTGAAATAAGATTTAAAAATAATTTAATTGTTTTAACAATTGATAAAAATAGTGCTTATGTAAATGGAAAAGTTAAAAAAATTGACAATGATGAAAAAATTAAACCTTTTGTATTATATTCAAGGACATATATACCTTTAAGATTTATAATAGAAAATTTAGGAGGAACAGTAGAGTATAATTCTAAGGATAGTTCAATAATAATAAAAATAGATAGAGATACTAAAGAAATAATTGACTCAAATGGTAGAAAAGTAATTATCCCAAAAAAAATATATAGAATTGTCTCTCTTTATCCAATGTCAACAATTATTCTTTTTTCACTTAAAGAACACGATAAACTTGTTGGAAGAGTCACTGGAGAGAAAGTTGTTCATTTTGAAAATATCAAAAAAATTTATCCTCAATATGATAAATTACCTGAAATAGGAAGTTTTAAAGATTTTAATGTTGAAACATTAATTTCACTTAAAACTGATATAATAATAACTCCACATTATACAAATATAAAGAAAATTGAAGAGGTTAATTTACCTGTTCTTTTATTAAATCATGAAACCCCAGAAAATCTCCTTAAATCGATTGAAATTCTTGGTGAAGCTTTAAATAAAATAGATGAGGCAAAGAAAATTATAAGTTATTATCAAACAATGAAAGATTATATTGAAAAATCAATGAAAGGAGTAACGAAGAAAAAAGTTTATATCATTGGTGAAACAATTTTAAAATCTTTTGGAAGCGATTTTTATCAAACATTTATGGTTGATATAGCAGGTGGTGAGAGTGTAACAAAAAATATAAAAGGTGGTAAAATTGAAATTTCTATTGAAGATCTTTTAAAATTTAATCCTGAATTTATTTTTTACCCATCATATTTTCTCGGAACAAAAGAAGATATCTTAAATAAAAAAGAACTTCAAGAAATTAAGGCAATTAAGGAAAAAAAGGTTTATAAATTCCCTTCATTTATACTTTCATATGATCTTCCTTCTGTTGAATCAATCTTGGGAATTATTTGGCTTGCAGAGAAAATTAATGGAGATATTTTAAAAATAAATATAGAAAAAGAAATTAAAGATTTTTATAAAAATATTTTCGATTATAATATAAATCAAAAAGAGATTGAGGAGATATTAAATAATTAATTATGAGAAAGATAGTTATTAAAGATTTAAATTTTGGATATTATGATTCAGAGATTTTTAAAAATTTTTCTATTGAAATTGAAAGTGGAGAAATTTTAACAATTCTTGGTCCAAATGGATCTGGTAAAACCACTCTTCTTAAACTCATTCAAAAAATATTAATACCAAAAGGTGGAAATATAATAATTTCAGGAAAAAATTTAAATGAATATTCTTATAAAGAATTAAGCAAAGAGATTTCTTATGTGCCACAAATTCATAAACCTAATTTTCCATTTTCAGTTTTTGATTTTGTTTTGATGGGAAGAAATCCATACATTGAAAATTACTCAATTCCAAAAGAAGAAGACAAAGAAGTTGTTGAGAAATCTCTTAAGGATTTGGGCATAATTCACTTAAAAGATAGACCCTACACAGATTTGAGTGGTGGAGAACTTCGACTTGTTCTCATTGCAAGAGCAATAGCACAAGAAACAGATGTATTACTTCTTGATGAACCTACAGCATTTCTTGATTTTAGAAATAAAATTTTTGTTCTTGAAAAAATAAAAGATTTAAAAGAAAAAAGAAATTTAACAGTTATAATAACAATGCATGATCCAAATGAAGCAATTAACCTTTCTGATAAAATATTGCTAATAAATAAAAACAAGATCATTTCTTTTGGTACTCCTGAAATTGTTTTAAATAAAGATAATATAAAAAAGGTTTATTCAATAGATGTTGATGTAATATATGTAGATGGAAAAAAATTTATCATACCAAAAGAAAAAATTTAGAAACATATTTTTATTAACAATTATTATTTTGATTTTTTTAAATCTTTTTTTATTTTTATTTTCAATTTCAATTGGAAGATATTCATTAAAGATAGAAGATATTATTAAATTTTTTCTCTCCTTTCTCACTAAAAAAAATTATAATTTAGACCCTAACATTAAATTGATTGTGTTTGATGTGAGATTACCAAGAATTTTAATTTCAATGTTAGTTGGCTCCTCTCTTTCAATTAGTGGATTGTCCCTTCAAGGAATTTTTAATAACCCTCTTGTTTCTCCTTTTATTCTCGGAATTTCAGGAGGAGCAGGATTTGGTGCAGCATTAGGAGTTTTAATTGGTAAAAATTTTTTCTATATTGAAATTCTATCTTTCATTTTTGGTATTTTATCTGTATTATTAACATATTTTATAAGTGGAAGTTTAAGAAGTAATTCTAATATTAATTTAGTCTTATCAGGTTTTATTGTTGGTAATATTTTTTCTTCACTTCTCTCTCTTGTTAAATATTATCTTGATCCAATGCAAAAATTACCAACTATTGTTTTTTGGCTTATGGGTTCTTTTAATTCAATTTCTAAAAGTGAACTTTTTTTAACATTCCCAATTTTTATAATAGGAATTATTTTTCTTTTTTTACTAAGATGGAAATTAAATATAATTTCTCTTGGAGATGAAGAAGCAATTTCTCTAGGTGAGAATCCAAAACTACTTAAAGGTTTAATAATTGTTTTAACAACAATATTGACAGCAACATCTGTTTCAATCTCTGGAATAATTGGATGGGTGGGTCTTGCTGTCCCTCATATTGGTAGATTTATACTTGGATCAGATTTCAGAAAACTTGTACCTTTTACTATTCTTTTTGGTTCATTTTATCTTTTATTAATAGATAACATATCGAGAACTTTAACTTCATCAGAGATTCCTATAGGAATTTTGACTTCTCTAATTGGAGCACCAATTTTTATTTATGTTTTAAGAAGAAGAAAATAATTTTGTGATTCTATCAAGAATAATCGAACATGCAGATCTTACAGTTAAATGGTTATAACTATTTTCTTTTGGGAAACCATAAATCGGTTCTAAAATATAATCATGTTTAACTTTATCAACAACAATTCCCCAACCTGTTCCAAAAACAATTAAAACTGGATATTCCATAATAATTTCTTTTAATTTTTCATAATTTATATTATTTTCAAATTTTCTTGCACTTGTTAAGATAATTTTAGGTTTTTCTTTTTCTTCTTTTTCAATAAATTTTATTACTTCATTTAAATTTCTCTTAATGCTTAAAAGTTTAAGCGCTTCTTTTCTATCTTCATTATAAAAACTCCCTTTTTCTTTTGTCCAGAAATCAATTATTCTTTTTATTGTGTCTCTTTGTGCTTTAAAAGGGTGAACTATAAAATATTTTTTAACTCCGTATGTCCTTGATGCTCTGCTTATATCAACAATATCATAAGGAACAATTGATGAAACTATAATTTTTTTATTTATATCATAAACTGGATAATGTATTAATGCTATATAAAGTTTCATTCTATATTTAGTTTATTATAAAAAGATAAAATTTCATCAAATATTTCTATAAGTAATGATTTTTCCTCATCTGTAAGAGTTTTATTCAATAATAAATCTGTTCTTAATAAAAGAGTCCTTTTAAGTGACTCTTTTTTTCTAAATTTTACAATCTCTTTATGGTTTCCAGATAAAAGAACATCCGGAACTTTTAAATCTTCATACTCTCTTGGTCTGGTATATTGAGGATATTCAATAAGACCATTTTCAAAACTCTCAATTACTTTTGTTTCTTCTCTTTTTAAAAAACCTGGAATTATTCTTAAAATAGTATCTATTATTATTAGGGTTGGTATTTCTCCTCCAGAAGTTATGTAATCACCTATGGAGATTTCTTCATCAATATAATTTTTTATTCTCTCATCAACTCCTTCATAATGTCCACAAAGAAAAGTGAGAGATTTGTATTGAGCAAGTTCTTTTGCTAATTTCTGATTGAATTTTATTCCTGAAGGAGAAAGAAGAATAATATGTGTCTCTTTTGAAATTTCTTTTGCTTTATCAATACTTTTTTTTAGTGGTGGAAACATAAGCACCATTCCAGGTCCACCACCATATGTATAATCATCAACCTTTTTATGCTTATCTTCAGAAAATTCTCTTGGAGAGATTAAATAAAAATTAATAAGATTTTTTTCTATTGCTTTTTTAGGTAAACTTAAAGAAAAGTAACACTCAAAAATTTGTGGAAAAATTGAGATTATTATAAATTCCATTATAATTCATCTAATTTTTTGTTAAGTTTAATATAATTTTTTTCTAAATTAATTTCTTTTATATAGATTTTCATAAATGGAATAAGAACCTCTTTTTCATTTTTTACTACAATAACATCATTTGCATTAGGATTTGAAATAAAATTTGTTACTTTTCCTAAATATCTATCTTCACTATCATAAACATCAAGATTCATCAATTGAAATATATAATATTCATCTTCTTTTAATTGTTTGAGATCCTCTTGCTTTATAACAACATATTTTCCAATATAACTTTCTAAAGAATCTTTTGGTTTATCTTTGAGTTTAACAATAACTATATCTTCATGATCAATTATTTCTAAAATTGGGATCTCTTCAGGTTCTTCATCTTGGATTTGAACTAATATTTTTTCTATATTTTTAAATCTATCAATATTATTTGTTTCTTTTTTTATAACAAAAGAAGGGGAGACCCCCCATAAAGAAACAATCTCCCCGATGGTTATGTATTTACTCATTCTTTATTTCAACAACCTTCCCATCCCTTAAAATGATTTCAGTTTCTTGGATTTTTTTCCAGAAATCATCTCCTTCTTTTACATCAACAAAACCTTCTACAACTCCGTGAAGGTAAAATTCTCCATCTTTAAGAAGTTTAATGTTCTCTCTTTCTTTAATTAAGTTTTCTTTTATTCTTTCTTCCTCTTCTTTTTGTTCTTTTATCTTGTTTTTAACTGCTTGAAGATATGCAGGTTCAATAGTTGGTGCAGTAAGAAGTAGTTTTTTCTCTTCGGAGACAATTTCTGAAATTCTCTTTTCAGATAATTCAATTAATTTGTTAAATCTTTCAATTAAATCCCTTTTTAAATCCTCTGTAACAAAGGATTTAACAAGGACCTGTCTTTTAATTAACACTTTATTTAACCTTTACCTAGGAAAGAATAGAAACTATTGTGCTTTTTCCAGATTTTCTTGAAATTGCTTGAACAATAGTTCTTAATGCTTCTGCTGTTTTACCCTGTTTCCCAATTACTTTACCGATGTCCTCTTGACCAACCTTAACTTCATAAATAACAGTAGATGAACCTTCAATTTTTTTAACCTGAACCTTTTCAGGATAATCAACAATAATCTTTACAAGTTTTTCTAAAAGATTTGAAGCGTTTGTTGCATTTGCCATAATCTACCTCCATATTAAATTTGTTTTGATGATTTTGAATGAACCCCGGAGAGAAATTCTCCGGGGAGTTTGAAAAAGAATATCTCTCTTATTAAGAGAGAATGTTTACCATAGCATTCTTACCTGATTTACTGGCTGCTGCTCTGACTAATGTTCTTAAAGCGTTTGCTGTTCTTCCCTGTTTCCCAATAACTTTACCAATATCATCTGCACTAACTTTTACTTCATAAACAACAGCCTGTTCACCTTCAACTGCCTGTACTTTTACATCCTCTGGATGATCAACCAATGCTTTTACAATCTCTTCAAGCAAGTCCTTCATTGTTTAACCTCCTTCAACTTTTTAATAAGGTTTTTAACTGAATCTGTAGGTTGAGCACCTTTGCTCAACCAATACTCCAACCGCTCCAGGTTTACCATTAATTCCTCTCCTTTGGAGCGTGGATTATAACTGCCCAAACTTTCTATATAAGAACTTTTGGGCTGTTTTCTGCTGTCAATAACAATTAGCCTATAGTATGGCTCTTTCTTTTTGCCCATTCTTCTTAACTTTATCTTTACCAACCTTATCACCTCCAAAGGAAACAGGTTAATATAAATTTTATATTATTAGAAATTTTTGTCAATATAAATTGATGTTATAATTAAAATATATCTATCCTAAAAGGAGGTTTTTATGAAAAAAAGCATATTATTGTTATTCATTTTGATTGGCCTGTTGGCTCTTTTGCCACTTGCTTCATGTAAAAAAGCAGAAGAACAAAAACCAGTTTACAAACTTGCAACAGTAATGCCTGGTTCAATTCAAGATGCAGATTACAATACACTTGGTTACATAGCAACTCAGGAGATTGGAAAAGAATATGACATTGAAATTGCCTATTCTGAAAAAGTTGCAGTTCCTGATGTTGAGAGAGTCATGAAAGAATACATTGCAGATGGTTTTAACATTATTTGGGTTCATGGTGGACAGTTTAATTCTGCAGCATTAAAACTTGCTGATGAAAATCCAAATGTAACTTTTATTGTAGAAGTTGATACAGAACCAAAAGATAAAAAGCCAAATGTTTGGTATTTCCATAGAAATTTCCATACTGGTTTCTATGTTTTAGGTGCACTTGCAGCACTTAAAACAGAAACCGGGAAAATTGGGTATATTGGTGGACTTGAAATGCCATTTACATATGGCGAGATAAATGCAATAAAACAAGCAATTAAAGATTTAGATTCAAAAGCAACACTTGATTATGTTTATGCAGGAGATTTTAATGATCCCCTTAAGGCAAGACAAGCAGCAGAAAGTTTAATTGCAAAAGGAGTTGATGTTATTTTAAGTTCAGTAAATCTTGGAAATTATGGTATTTATAATGCACTTTCTGAAGCAAAAAGACCAGTTTATATAACTGTTAAATATACAGATAAAGCATCACAAGCACCTCAGAATTATTTAACTGCAGACCTTTTTGATTTTAGAGTTCCACTTAGAGAGGTTGTTGGAAGAGTTTTAAAGGGAGAGAAGGGTGGATTTTTGATGCTTGAATATGGAGAAGGTAAAGCAAGATATACTCAATTTCCAATTAAAAATGTAAGTGATGAAATCAATGCAAAAGTTAAACAAATTGCAGACGATGTTGCATCTGGCAAGATAAAAGTTATTGAAAAACTTGATGCTATAAACCCATAAAATTTTAAATATTTACATAAGGGGAGGTTATAGTACCTCCCCTATTTTTTTATAAATTATGAAAGAAATTTTTGTTGAATTAAAAAATATAAGAAAAGTTTTTGGAGAGGTTGTTGCATTAGATAATGTAAATTTTTCAGTTTATAAAGGAGAAATTCATGGACTTTTAGGTGAAAATGGCGCAGGTAAATCTACCCTCATGAATGTTCTTTATGGATTATATTCTCCAGATGAAGGAGAAATTTATATTGAAGGGAAAAAGGTTAAAATTTCTTCTCCATTTGACTCAATAAAACTTGGAATTGGAATGGTTCATCAAGTTTCAACCCTTGTTCCTCAATTTACTGCACTTGAAAATATAATTCTTGGAACTGAGTATGATAAGTATAAACTTCTTTATGAGAAGGAAAAAGAGAAAATTGTTAAAATTTCAAAAGAACTCGGTTTTGAATTTCCACTTGATGTAAAGGTTAAAGATTTACCTGCAGGTATAAAACAAAAAATTGAAATAGTTAGAGCACTTTTTAGAGGAGCAAAACTTCTTATTTTAGATGAACCAACAACATCTCTTGTTGAAAGTGAATTTCAACAACTTTTAAAAACTTTAAAAACACTTGTTGAAAAGGGTGTAACAATAATTTTTATCACACATAAAATGAGAGAAGTTTTGTTTGCTTGTGATAGAGTAACAATTTTAAGAAAAGGAAAAGTTCAGGGAACTTTAAACAAAGATGAGATGACAACAGAAAAAATTGTAAAACTTATGTTTCAAGAAAAAGATCTTAAAGTTACAGAAAGTGCACTTCCAAAGGTTGAATTACCTCCACAAAAAAGAAAAAGTGAAAAACCAATTCTTGTTTTGAAAAATGTTAATGTTGAACCAACTGAAAAATCTGTTGGTTTAAAAAATGTATCTTTTGAACTTTTTGGAGGAGAAATTTTAGGTGTTGCATCTGTCTCTGGAAATGGCGAAAAAGAACTTGCTCAAGTTATTGTTAATCCGAAACTTATGAAAGATGGTGATATTATTTTTGATGGAGAATCAATAAAAAATTTATCAACAATTGAGGTTTTTTCAAAAGGACTTTTTTACACACCAGAAGATAGAATAAAAGAAGGTATATTGCCAGATGGAACAATTGTTGAAAATGTTTTACTAGGTCACCATTTTGAAGATAGATTTCTTGAAAGAAAAATATTTACAAAATGGAATGTAGTAAGAGAGGTTACAAAAGATGTAATCAAAAAATTTAATGTTTATACACCAACAGAAGAGTTACAAATTAGAAGATTATCAGGTGGAAATATACAAAAAGTTATAATTGGAAGATCATTTGTAAATCCAATAAAAGTTCTTGTTACACATAATCCTACATCAGGTCTTGATTTTTCAACAGTTGAATTTATATTTAGGAAACTTGTTGAAACAAGAGATAATGGAAGCGGTGTTCTTTGGATTGGAGAAGATTTAGATGAACTTCTTATTCTTTGTGATAGAATTCTTGTTTTACATAAAGGAGGGGTTAAAGGAATTTTTGAAAGAAAAGATTTTGATAAATTCAAGATAGGCCTTCTTATGATTGGAGGAGAGGCATGAGAGATATGAAAAAATTTTTAAAAAACTTTGTCATATATTTACTTTCGATTTTTCTAGCATTTCTTGTTATTTCCATAATTTCTTTGCTTTTTAGATACAATGTTTTAAGAGTTTTAAGGACACTACTTACAACTTCATTTAGATCATCGTTTGGTTTTCAAGAAACAATTAAAAAAACAATTCCTTTAATTTTTACAACTTATGCATTTACAATTCCTTTTATGATTAAGTTTTTTAATATTGGAGCATTTGGTCAGATGCTTGTTGGTGGGACTATTGCTTCTGTTGTAGGACTCACAATTTCAAATCAATTTGGATTAAATTTACCATCTTTTGTTATGATTCCACTTCTAATTTTTTCTGGAATTGTTGCAGGTGGTCTTTTTGCTTTGATTGCTGGATATCTTACAGCAAAGTTTGATATAAACCCAATAATTTCAACAATAATGTTAAATTTTGTAGCAATGCAATTTTTAAATTTTATTGCAACAAATCCACTTTATAGAGACCCATTTGAGGGTCATCCAATTACTTTACCACTTCCAAAATCAGGTACATTAGGAATTATTTATGGTATTCCTTACTCAATAATTTTTGCAGTTATTACAATTGTCTTTGTTTATATTTTGATTTTAAAAACAAAACTCGGGTATGAAATAAAAGCAATTGGTTATAATTTAGATGCTGCACAAACTTATGGAATAAATTTTCATAAAACAATACTTATAACATTTTTTGTTTCAGGAGCACTTGCAGGTCTTGGTGGAACACTTGAAGTTATTAATATACATAAGAAATTGATTGAAGGTTTTGCTCAAACAAGTGGCGCACAATATGGAATTTTTGGAATTTTAACAAGTTTAATAGTTTCTGGGAACCCAATTGGAGTACCTGTTGCTGCATTTTTAATGTCTGTTTTGCTTGTTGGTGCTGATGCTCTTCAAAGAACAATGCAAATTCCAGTTGAAATGGTTTTTGTTGCTCAAGCATTAATTGTTCTTTTCATTGTGATATTCAGAGAGGCATTTGAAAGGAGGAAAAAATAAAATGTTAAATGCTATAAATTCATTTATCTCTCAAACAATTACTTACGCAGTTGTTTATACATTAACAAGTTTAGGAATTGTTATTGCTGGAAGATCCGGAATTTTTAATGTTTCTGGAGAAGGTATAATGCTTGCTTCTGCTTCCTTAGGCTTTATAGTAAGTTATTTGTCTCAAAATTCAATTTTAGGCTTTATTGTTGGTGCTATTTTAGGAGGAATTTTTGGACTGATTCTTTCATTAATTCATGAAAAATTTAAAGTGAACCAATTTGTTCTTGGTATATCTCTTGTAATTTTAGGAACAGGACTTTCAGATCTTTTCTATAAATTAATAATTGGAGTAAGACTCACTGCTCCAAGAGCACCAAAAACTCCAGCAATAAGCAATCCTTTTTTAAATAGAATACCAATTGTTTCAGCATTTTTAAATCAAGATGTAATTGTTTATTTTTTATATTTTGTAATTATTTTTGCATGGTGGTTTTATTATAGAACTAAAATTGGACTTGAGACAAGAGCAATTGGAGAAAATCCTAGGGCAGCAGATGTTGTTGGTGTAAATGTTACAAAAAGAAGAATATTATCAACTGTAATTGGTTCAATTTTAATTGGAATTTCTGGTGCTTATTTGCCAATTGTAATAACAGGAACCTATACTCCAGACATATCAGCAGGAAGAGGTTTTATGGCTGTTGGAATTGCAATATTTGCAAGTTGGAGACCACAAAGAGCAATTCTTGGTGGCTTTTTATTTGCAGCGATTGAGGTTATAGCATTCAGATTACAGGTAATTTCTCAAAGAATTCCATATCAATTTTTCTTGATGCTTCCTTTTATTTCAGTTTTACTTGTAATGATGATATTCAAAAAACAAATTGAATTTCCAGCATCAGTTGGTAAACCTTATAGCAGAGAATAAATTAAATTATCAATTTTATTTTATCTTTCTCTCTTAATTTTGTAATATGAATTAAACTTCTACCTTTACCCAAAGGAAATATTAAAGAGTCACTTCTATCTATCTTTCCAATAAAATATAGATTTAATTTATCAATCTCTTTTTGGTTATATGTTACAGGTATTTTTAAAGTTTTACCATTTTTTAATTTTATTATTATATCTCCATTCTCATTTATGACTTCTTTTATTTCATAATATTTTTCTATTGGTTTTTTGTTTGTATATTTAACTTTTCCAATAAACTTAGGTATTTTTTCTATCTTTCTATATTTAATTAAATCAAAATTATATTGGATAATTCTTGATAGTGTCAGTGGTTTTTTTAAAAAAACTTCAAAAGCGATTTCATTTAAATTAAGTTTCTTTTTTTTCATTAAATCGAGTATATACTCTGAAAATTTTGATATTGAGGGGGGTCTAATTGGCGCAAGAGTTTTCATTAAAAATTTTTCAATATTATTGAGATTAAAATCTTTATTCAATAGTTTTTTAAGATAATTAAATCTACTCTCTAATTTTTTAAATTCTTTAATCTTCTTTTGAACTTCTTTAATTTTATTTCCTCTTTTAAGATTTCTTATATGTTTTTTAACACCTTTAATTTTTAATTTTAATTCTCGAAATTCACTATATCTTCCATAATTAATTAACTCCATAGTTCCCTTTATAATATCTTCAAAAGTTAAGCCAATATCTTCAGGAATTTTTACAAAAATTGTTTTTAAAATTTCCTCCGGATTTATAGGATAAAAATATTTATTTTTTGTTTTATTGATATTAATTTCATCAACAAAAATACCATCTAATCTATTTATCTTTAAAAATAATTTATCTACCCCTTTTCCTGTAATATAATATTCAAAATCCTCTAAAGCAAAAATTAAATTTCCAAATGATATTTCTTCTTCTATTAATTTTTTAAAACCTCCTTTTGTTCTTAAAAATTTTATTTCAACATCAAAGATTGATGATGGAGGTTCTAATCCAAAATAGAAATAGTCAAAAAGAATTATTTTAAAAACAGAAGATGTTGCTTTTGAGTGATTGTATAAATTTATATCATTTGCTCCACTTCTTGTCTCTGATAAAGCATTTTCCATAAATAATTTTGAAATTTTAAAAACCTCTTCTCTATTCAAATTATGAATATAATAATCAAGAAGATTTAAAAATTTTATTCTTAATAAATCAATTCTTTCAAAATCTATTTTTTTAACATTTCCAAAAAAGTCTTGAATATAGACAGAATAAAATGGTTGTTTTCCGCTGTTCGGTGGATTTGATGAATCAAGTCGATCTGATATTTGAAGTATCTTTATAAAAAAATTTTTATCATACTTTTTACATCCATTTGAAAATTTACATCTTTCACAACCATGATGAGAACAAATAAAATTAATAGGCGCAATCTCTTCCAAGAGGTCTTTAAAATTTGGAAATTTTTTACTTAATGGAGTTCTTAAAAATTTATTTAAGTTTTCTCCTAATTTATCTTCAAAAATTAAAACTGCATGTTGATCTTTAATGTTTAAATCTTTATCTTTTGATAATAAAAAATGAGAAGAAATTTTTCCTATATCATGTAAAAAAGAGGAGATTTCAAGATATTTTATAAATTCACTTAATTTTTTTATATCCATTTAAATTGGTGGAGGCGGCGGGAATTGAACCCGCGTCCATGGAATCTCAGTTTAAACCTTCTACAGGTTTAGCCTGTTATTTCTTTCTCTTCTTCTCTCTTCTGAACAGGCACAGAGGAGAGAAGCGTATCCTCATATTTTTAACCTTTATCCCAGAGGATGAGGATAAAGGCGAGTCTCCTTTTCGCCTCAGCTTGAGAGACCAAGGAGACCAGAATCTCCCAAACTGGCAGTAGAACTTATGCTACTGCAAAAGCATAATTTGTGTTGGCATTTTAAGTCTTTTGAGAGTTTTAGGGTTCTCTCAAACCCACCTGCTGGTTTAAACCTCCATTCCATGTCGAGCTCCTTTCGCCCCCGCATTTTTTATTATACCACAATTTTTTTAAAAAAAGATTTACCGTAGTTAGTTTTCAGACCAAAAATTTCACCTATTGTTGCACTAAGATCAGAAAATTTATTAATTCCGATGTAATTATTTCTCTTAATATTTTTCCCATAAATAAAAATTGGAACATTTTCTCTTGTATGATCTGTATGTTTTAAAAATGTTGGGTCATTTCCATGATCTGCTGTTATTATTAGAATATCATCATCTTTTAGCCATCTTAAATAATTTCCTAAAAAACCATCAAACTCAAGTAGAGCATTTGCAAATCCCCAAAGATCTCTTCTATGTCCATAATTCATATCAAAATCAACAAGGTTTGTAAAAATTAAAGAATAATCCCTTTCCTCAATTGTTGCTTTTAACAAAACTGCCATGTTTTCTGTGTTATTTTCTATATGCACTATTTGAGAAAAGCCTCTTTTTGCAAAAATATCATATACTTTTCCAATACCAAAAGTTTTGAATCCCTTCTTTATCATAATGTCAAGAAGAGTTTCTTCTGGAGGTTCAAGGGAATAATCTTTTCTATCAGGAGTTCTATAAAATTTTCCTATCTCACCTGCAAAGGGTCTTGCTATTACTCTTGCAACAGCGTGTTCTCCTTTCAGAATTTCCCTTGCTATTTCACACATCTTGTATAGTTCATTTAAAGGTATTAGATCAACATGTGCTGCAATTTGAAAAACAGAATCAGCAGAAGTATAAACTATTGGATATCCAGTTTTGATGTGCTCTTCACCTAAATTTTTTATAATTTCGGTTCCAGATGCTGGTTTGTTCCATAAAACCTTTTTTCCTATTCTTTTTTCAAACTCTTTAATTATTTCATCTGGAAAACCATTAGGGTAAACTGGAAATGGCTTTGTGAGTTTTACTCCCATTAATTCCCAATGACCTGTCGTTGTATCTTTTCCTGGAGATTCTTCTTTTAAAATTCCATAAGAAGATAGAGTCTCAATTTTCATATTGTAAAGTAAATTTAACATCCCAAAGTTTGTTAAGTTTGGAAGTTTTATTCCTGTTTTTTCTATTACATTAAGCAATGTATTACTATTCTCATCTCCAAATTCTTTAGCATCTTTTGCTCCACCAACTCCTACTCCATCAAGAATCACTAGTATTACTCTTTTTATCATTTTTCCTCCACAAAGGATGTGTTGAGAGATAAATCTCTCTTAAATAATCTTTGGTTAAATGAGTATATATTTGTGTAGTTGAAATATCAACATGACCCAATAGTTCCTGCACACTTCTTAAATCTGCTCCTCTTTCAAGAAGATGTGTTGCGAATGAATGCCTTAACATATGAGGATGAACATTTTTCTTAAGTTTTGCTTTTTTTGAATAAATTCTTAATAAATTATTTATATGCTGTCTTAATAATTTTTCACCTTTTTTGTTTACAAATAAAAGTTCACTATCAATTTTCAATCTCTCTCTTTCTTTTAGGTAGTCAATTATGTACGTTTTTGCAAGTTCACCAAATGGAACAATTCTTTCTTTGCTTCCCTTTCCAAAACATTTTAAGTAATTATTCTCAAAATCAAGGTCATTAATTTTTAAATTGAGTATTTCTGAAACCCTTAAACCAGAACTATATAAAAGTTCAATTATTGCTTTGTCTCTTTTTCCCTTAACTGTTTTATTATCAATAATATTAATTAGTTTTTCTATTTCTTCAATTGTCAAAACTTGTGGAAGCCTTTTCTCATTTTTTGGAAATGTCAAATCAACTGTTGGGTCTTTTTTAATTAGTTCCTCTTTAATCAAAAATTTGTAAAAAGATCTTATTGCTGATATTTTTCTTCTTAAGGAAGATGGTTTAAGTTTCTTTTTTGAAAGAAATATTAAATAGTTGAAGGCGTCTTTTTTGTCTGTATCTTCTGGAGTTTTATTAATTAAATCAAGATATTCTTTGAAATCTTCTAAATCATTTTTATATGATTCAATTGTATTTTTTGAAAACTCTTTTTCAAATTCGAGATAGGAAATGAAGGTTTCAAATAGATTTAGAGTTTTCATGTATGTATGAAATTGAAAAAGCGGTTTTGAGGTCTTCTATTTCACCTCTTAAAAGAAGTTTATAAGCCTCTTCTATATCAAATAAAACTACCTTTTCAATTTCTCCTTCATGTTTAAATTCATTCGAATAAAAGAAGGCGTTTTTACATAGAAATATATGAATTATTTCATTTGTGAAACCAGGAGATGATGTAAATGTACCTATTTTTTCAAAATCCCCAGAGAAACCTGTTTCTTCCAAAAGTTCTCTTTTGGCACAAACAAGAGGGTCCTCACCTTTTTCTAATTTTCCTGCTGGAATTTCTAGAAGTTCTTTTTCAAAAGGGGCTCTAAATTGTCTAACAAGAATTAATTTTTTCTCTCTTGTTAAAGCAATTATTCCTACTGCACCAGGGTGAATTACAATTTCTCTTAAGGTTTCTCTATTTTCATTAACCAATACTTTTCTTTCAAAAACTTTTATAAGTTTTCCATCGAAAACCAGATATTCACTTATCTTTTTTTCCATTATTCCTCAAAGTAGAAATCGATTATCTTTTCAACAACATTTATAGTTTTTTCTAAATCTTCAATTTTTATATATTCTTCTTTTGTATGAACATTCATCATTCCACAAGAAAGAACTATTGTTTTTATCCCTTTTTCATGGAATATGTTTGAATCAGAACCACCCATAGTTGGTCTTGTAATAGGTTTAATATTTAGTGATTCAAAAACTTTTTTTATTAATAAAATTAATTTATCATTTTCTGAAAATTTATATCCATTATATTCTCTATTTAAATAATAATCTAACCTACCTCCGCCTTTTTCAACCTCTTCTGTAAAAATATTTATAATCTCATCAGTTAAATTTAAAAGTTTATTCTCATCTCTACTTCTTGCTTCACCATGAATTTCAACATAATCAGGTACAACATTTGTTGCGCTACCACCTTTTATAACTCCAATGTTTGCAGTTGTTTCATCATCAATTTTCCCTATTTTAATTCTATTTATTGCTCTTGAGGACAGTAAAATTGCATTTATTCCTTTTTCAGGTTCTGCTCCTGCGTGGGAAGCTTTACCATAAATGAAAAATTTAAAAGTATTGTGATATGGTGATTCAGTAACAATTTCACCTGGTGGATTATGCATATCAAAAACAAATCCATCTTTTGCTTCAAGTAATGATAAATCTAAATTTTTTGCTCCTTTAAGTCCAGTTTCCTCCTCAACTGTTAAAACTATGTCAACTACTCCTTTAAGTTCATCTTTTTTTCTCTTAATACCTTCAAGAATTGCAATAACACCAGATTTGTCATCTGCACCTAAAATTGTTTTTCCATCTGTCTTGATAACTCCATTTTCAACAATGATATTTATATTATCGCCATCAACAGGAACTGTATCTATATGTGCATTTAATAAAAGTGCTTTGTCTCCTTTTCCAACTTTCAAATACATATTTCCTGTTTTATCTATTTTCCATTCTCCAAGATCTTTATATAGTTCTAAAATTTTTTCTCTTACTTTTTCTTCTTTTCCTGAAGGAGAGGGAATTTTACAAAGTTCAATAAAATTTTTTATGGCATAATTCATCATTGCTCTTTCTCTTCCTCTTTAACTTCCTTTTTTACTTCCTCCTCTATTTTCTTAACCTCCTCATCCTTTATATCCTTTTGAGATTTAATTTTTTCAATCTCCTCTTCTCTTTCTTTTATTTCATTTTCTATTTTCTTTATCTCTTCAAAAATAGAATTTATTGCCTCAAAAATTTCATCTTTTGTTTTACCCTGTTTATAAAAGTCATAAACTTTTGTACCAAGTTCTTTAAGTTTTCCTCCCTTTTTGTTCTCTAAAATGAGAATTGCGCCTTTAATATTTGCAATTTCTGCAAATTCTTTTGTTTTTTCAGCACTAATTTGCAAACCTTTTTTAATTTTTTCCCAAAATGATCCATCCATCTTTTTCACCTCCTTTAATAAATTTATTTTATCAAATATATTTTCTTATTTCATTTATATCAAGCTTTATATAATTTGGTTCTCCTGTGCTTTTTATTGCTGATTCAATATCTTTTAATCCATTTCCTGAAATTATTACAACAATTTTTTCATTTTCATCTATTTTGTTTTCATTTTTCATTTTTATTAAACCTGCAAAAGGAGTTACTCCTGCAGGCTCACCAAATACACCAGTGAGTTTTCCAAGAAGAGGAATTGCATTTAAAATTTCTCCATCTTTAACAGAAACAAAACTTCCATTATATTTTCTTGCAAATTTTAGAGCCATATTTCCATTTCTTGGATGACCTACACATATTGAATCTGCAACTGTTTTAGGATTTTCGATTGGTTCCACTTTTTCTTTATTTTCAATATAGGCCTTTACAATTGGAGAAGAGCCCTCTGCTTGTACACCAATAACTTGAGGCATTTTATCAATTAATTTTAAGTTATATAAATCATAGAACCCTTTATAAACTCCGCTATAAATGACTCCATCTCCAACTGATACAAAAATTTTATCTGGAACTTCAAAATTCATCTGCTCCCAAATTTCAAATGAAACACTCTTTTTGCCTTCAATTGTATATGGGTTATAAGCAGTGTTTCTATTATACCAACCAAACTCATCACTTGCTTGTATGCAAAGGTCAAAACAATCATCATAACTTCCCTGTACAGCAAAAACATTTGCACCAAAAGAGAGGAGTTGTGCAATTTTTGCTCTTGGTGCAGTCTCGGGCACAAATATATATGTTTTTATACCAACACTTGCTGAAATTCCTGCAAGAGAAGATGCTGCATTGCCAGTTGATGCAGTTGTAATTGAATTAAAGCCAAGTTCCATTGCTTTTTTAACAACAATAAATGATGCTCTATCTTTAAATGATGCAGTAGGATTTCTACCATCATCTTTTATATATAAATTTTTTAATCCAAGAAAATCATTTAATCTTTTTGATTTATAAAGAGGTGTCATACCAACATTTAATGGTGGAGAATTATCAACATCTTTTATAGGAAAAAGTTCATGGTATCTTAAAATATTATTTGGTCTATATTTTAAAATTTCTTTATTAAAATTTATTTTTTCATAATCAAGTTCAACAAAGAGAATTCCATCTATACCACATTTTGGACATGTATAATTGACCTCTGTTGCTTCATATTCACTTCCACAATGAATACATTTTAAATATTTTATCTTTTTCATGATTAAATTATACAGCCAACATCATCCCAATTGAAGCAATTATTCCCATAATTCCACCAAATATAAAGGTTGCCTGTGGTGAAATATATTGCCACAAAAGACCACCAATTAAAGATGCAGGAAAAAGTCCTATACCAACAAGTGTTGCATGAAGTCCAATCAAACTTCCTTTTAATTCAGCTGGTGAAATATCTGAAACTAGTGCTTTTTCAACCCCTTCTGTAAAAGCAGAATATAATCCATAAATTGCAAATAAAATATAAATCAATATTACACTTTTAGCAAAAGCATAAGAAAGATAAACTAATCCATATATCAAATAACCTGTCAAAATTATCCATTTTCTTCCTATTTTATCTGATAGTCTTCCTAATGGATAAGAAAAGAGTGCATAAGTTATATTATAAACAAGATAAAGAGTAAGAATTGAGATAATAGAAAATCCTATATTTTTTGCTTTTAATAAAAGAAATTGATTTGATGAATTACCAAATGTAAAAATTAGAGTTACAAGAAGAAAGCCCTTTAATTTCTTGGGTATTATTTTTAGATTTAATATTATTTTTTTTCCAAGAGGTATTCCTGATGCTGTTTCTTTAACAAAAAATAGAATTGATACACCTAAAATTCCAGGAATTATGCTAAATAAAATAATGTATCTAAAAATAGGTAAAAAATTTGATACACTTAAACCTTTTTCTATTGATAAAAGTTCAAATCTTTTAATTAAAAGAATAGATATTAAAACACCAAAAAAGGCCCCAAGAGTATCCATTGTTCTGTGTAATCCAAATGCTCTTCCTCTTTTTTCATTAACAGATTCTGCAATTAGAGCATCTCTTGGAGCAGTTCTAATTCCTTTTCCTATTCTATCAATTACTCTTCCAATAAAAACTCCACCCCAACTTTGAGCAAAATACATAAAAATTTTTCCAATAACTGAAAATGAATAACCAAATATTGCTAGTGGCTTCCTTTTTTTAATAATGTCTGATAAATTCCCTGAAAAAACTTTAAGTAAACTTGCTAAACTTTCGGCAATTCCTTCAATTACACCTATAATTTCTGGTCCTCCACCAAGTGCAACAATGTAAAGTGAAATTAGAGGATAGAACATTTCAGTACTTATATCTGTTAAAAAAGAGGTTAATCCTGTTAAAATTATATTAAGCATAAAGACCTCCAGATAATAAAATATATTCTTATTTTAATCCAGAAAATAAAAATCTAAATAGGAAGAGTATGTGTTAATTTCAATATAAATTTTATTTTCTCCCCCATCAAAATAGTATTCTTTATTATTTTTTAATTTAAATCCTAAATCTTTAAGGTTACACATTGAATTTTTTTCATTTAATATAACTTCTATATAGAAATTCTTCCTTAAACCAATTTTTATAAAAGATGGTTTTAAATTTAATTTAATTAATAAATTGTTAGAATTTTGTGGCAACCTAATGTTAATAAATGATGAATTAGAATTGAGTAAAAATTCGTTTAATAAAATATTTGAAAAGTCAAAATCATAATATAAAGATTTTCCTTGAACAGAAAAATTTAATTTTTTGGTCTCATTAAAAATTAAATTATACTCTTTTGAATTATTAATATCTTTTTTCAAAATCTTATTTTGTATAAGAGAATATATTGCATTATCTTTTGATATTTTTTTGAATAGATAGATCTTTTTAAATGAAGAATAATCAAAAATAAAATCTTCATCTATCTTATCACCGACAAGTTTTAAAACCCCATTTTCAACATTTAAATTAACATTTAATAATTCTATTTTGCTTTTTTCTTTAAAAGTTTCGGAATATAAAACTCTTTTTTCTATGTAATTAGGATAAATATAAAAATAAAAAATAAAGAAAATTAAAGTCAAAATGAGTATAAAATACCTTCCCCTTATAGTAAATATATTTAAAATAAAATAAGCAATCAAAATTGATATCAATTGAATATAATATATTTTTATAAAATTTAAAACATCAATAGTAAAAAGAAAATAGATTATGAAAAAAAATAAAATTAGAAAAAAGATGAACTTAAATTTTTTCACTTTGTATGAAATTCAACAATATCTTTATCTTGTAAAACATAATCTCTATTGACCTGTTGACCCTCAAATCTACTTGAACCCCAAAGTCGAGCATATTTTAAATTTTTTGCGATTTCTTTGTGTAATTTGTAAGCTGCATCCAAAACCGTTGCTCCTTTTTTTAAAATAAGTGGGTCAGTCATATCTGGAGGTTTTCCTGGTTCTTTTGTATAAACTCTTATTATATTTAATCCTTCAAAAACTTTTTTAATCAATTCTTCAATATTTAATATTAATTCAGATGATCCGAAAATTATGGGAAGATTAGTTTTAAAATTTTGTAATAATTTATCAATTTCTTCTTGACTTAACAAATCTGATTTGTTAATAAAAACAAGCCCTCTTTTATTTAATGGACCAAAAAGATAATCCTCACTTGTTCCTTCACCAAGAAGTTTTATCCCCTTATCATCAAGAATTTTTATGATTTTTTCAAATTCTTCATTTAAATTCATATCAAAGGATAAAACAATTAAAATTAGATCAGAGTTTCTTATGATATCAAAAAGTGTATAATCACTATCTTCACTTATTGGAGGAAGGTCAATAAATTGAATTTTTATATCTTCAAATGGAACCATTCCAACTATTGGTGCCTTTGTTGTAAATGGATAATCTCCAATTTCAGATTGAACAGATGATAATAAATAAAAAAGAGTCGATTTTCCAGAATTTGGAGGACCAACGAGTGTAACCTGACCTGCTCCTTCTTTTTCAATATAAAATGAACTTCTTTTTCCCTTATTTTTTCTCTGATACTCCAACTCCTCTTTTAATTTAGATATTTTTGCTTTTATTTCTGCTTGTAATTTATCAGTCCCCTTATGTTTTGGCATAATGGCATACATTTTTTTAAGAACTTCAATTTTTTCTTGAATTGTTTTCTTTTCTCTATATTCTTTTTCTAAATCATAAAATTGTGGTGGTAAATTTGCAGGCATTAAAAAATAAGTGGCGGATGGGGCGGGATTCGAACCCGCGAGGCAGGGTTTACCCACCTACCGCATTTCAAGTGCGGTGCCTTCAACCACTCGGCCACCCATCCATTTTTGAGGGGATCTCTCCCCTCTAAGAAATAAAAAATTACTCCAATGTTATTGCTCCAGTTGGACAAGCATCAACACAGAGCCCACATTCAATGCATGCTTCAGGATGAACTACATATGATTTTCTATCAGAACCTTCTCCTCTCATTTCAAATACATTTGGATCTGCTGGGCAGACATTGTAGCACTCTTCATCACCGTTACACTTCTCGTGGTCAATAATAGGTCCAGGCATAAACACCTCCTAAAATTATCTAAAAATATTTTATCATAGTATAAGATATAATTTTTAAAGGAGGTGATTATGATCAATAGAACTTTAAAAGAATATCTTGAATTCCTTTCGTCTTCGTCTCCAACTCCTGGTGGTGGTAGTGTTGGAGATGTTATGCTATCATTTTCAGCAAGTTTACTATCAATGGTATGTGGTTTATCAAAAGGACTTGAAAATAATATCGACATATTAAATAAGTTAAGAGATGAATTTTTTAATTTATCGATTGAAGATGAAGAATCATTTAATTTTGTTATGAATGCTTATAAATTACCAAAAGAAACAGAAGAAGAGAAAAAAATAAGAAAGGAAAAAATTCAAGAAGCACTTAAAAAGGCAACTGAAATACCATTTAAAAGTATAAAACTTGCTAAGAATTTAGTTCCATATATTGAAATTTTATTAAAAGATGGAAATAGAAATGCAATATCTGATGTTGGTGTTGCGATTCTATCTTTAAGAAGTGGAATTCTTTCTTCTTATTTAAATGTAAAAATAAATTTAAAATCAATTAAAGATGAAATTTTTGTAGATGAAATCAATAATGAATGTAAAAAAATTTTAGATGAAATTATAGAATTTTGCGAAAAAAGTTTCAATGAGGTTTTAAATATTCTGAATCAATAATAAACCCTATCTCCACCTAAGGATTTAGAGAGATATGCATATTTATCTGCTTTTTCTAAAAGTTCAAAAGAATTTGTTGCATCATCTGAATAAGTAGAAATACCTAAACTTGCAGTTATTTTTACTCCTTCTGTTTCACTAGCATTTATCTCTTCCTTCACTTTTTCTGCAATTCTTTTAGCACCTTCTTTATCAGTCATTGGAAGAACAATAACAAATTCATCTCCACCATATCTAAATGCATAATCTGATCTTCTAATTGTTCTTTGAACAATTCTTGCTACTTTAACAAGAATTAAACTGCCAACCTGATGACCTCTTGTATCATTTATTTTTTTAAAATTATCAAGATCAAAAAATATAATTGATAAAGGTAAATTATACCTTTTTGCCCTATCAAACTCTTTATCAACTGTTTCTTTTAAAAATCTAAAATTACCTAATCCAGTTAATTCATCTATTAAACTTAATTTTTTGGTCTCTTCATATAGTTTTGCATTCATTAAAGCAACTCCAATTGTATTTGATAGTGTTTCAATAAGAAGAACATCGTCATCAGAAAATCTATTTAAAGTTTTTGATTCAATATTTATAACTCCAATTGGTTCATTTTCATAAAAAATTGGAACTGCAAGTTCTGATTTTGTTCCTAAATCTTCAATAAAATCTGGATCTTTTGAAACATCATTCAGTAAAATTGTTCTTTTTTCTCTAAACGCTTTTGTTACAATACCCTTTGGAGAATCAATATCAATTTCAAAATTTTTATTAAAAAATCCATAATTTGCAACTTCTTTTAGTTTATTGTCTACTTTCATAACAATTCCAGTTTTTTCATAAACAAAATTATTAACAAGTACATAAACAATTTTATTTAAAACATCCCTTGTATTTAATGATGAGAGAAAATAATTTGATATTTGATTAATTGTTTCGATTGATTTTAATTTCTCTTTAATTTCATTCATTGAATATATTCTTTCAATCGTAATGTTTAATATGTTGCCAATTACTATTAAATAATCAACTTCAGTTTCATCTAAACTTCTTTCACTTTCGACACCAATAACTCCTATTATTTTCTCCTTTACTTTAAGTGGATAAACAAATTCAGATTTCATGCCCTCTATTACTTTTAAATAATCTTTTTCTTTTGAAACATCATCAACATATAACCAATTTTTAGTTACAAACACCCTAGATAAAATTCCTTCACCAAGTTTTATTTTTTTATTATTAATTTCATAAACTCTTGAATTGTAGGTTCCTTTTAAAATAAGTTCATTTGTTTCTTCATCAAGAAGATAAATAAAAACATTTTTAAAACCAAGAATCTTATATATATAGTTTGAAATTTTTATCAAAAGTTTGTCTAAATTGTTTTCATTGATTGTTAATTCTGAGAGTTCATATATATTTTTAATTTTATTCTTATAAAATTCAATTTTTTTTGAAATATCATATTTCAAAAAAATATAAACTATAAAAATAGTTAATATACAAATGATACTAATTAAGAGAATCTGCATGACAAATTCCTTTATTTTAAATAAATTTCTATTATCTTAATTATACTATATTTTACTTGTTCATAAAAAAGTCCACCTTGTAGATAACCTATAAATGGTTCTTTTATTGGTGCATCAAAAGAAAATTCAATTGATGAACCTTGTGTAAATGTTCCTGCTGCCATAATAACTTCATGGTTAAAAAAATTTTCTTTGATTGGTTCTAAATAAACATCCGAGTCAATTGGAGAAAATTTTTGAACAAGTTGAGCGAATTTTATTAAACTATCTCTATCTTTAAATTTTATTCCAAGAAGTGTGTCTCCTCTTTTTTCATTCCATTCTGGAAAAACTTCAAAATTTAATTTTTTAAGTAAATTTGAAACAAAAGTTATTCCTTTAAGCGCTTCACAAACAATATGAGGTGCAAAATATAAACCCATAAAAGCTAATTTCTTAAAACCAATTTGTGCACCTCCATATTTTCCAATTCCAGGAGAAGTTAGAAGAGATGCACATTTTTCAATTAATTCTTTTCTTCCAGCAATATAACCTCCAAAGGGAGTTATTCCTCCACCAGGATTTTTTGTCATTGAGCCGGCAATTATATCAACCCCAAAAGATGTTGGCTCCTTTTCTTCAACAAATTCTCCATAACAGTTATCAACAAAAATAATTGTATCTTCTTTTATTCCTTTTATCTTTTTTACAAAATCCCCAATTTCTTCATTTGTGAGGGTTTTTCTATTACCACTATAACCCATTGATTTTTGAATAAAAACCATTTTTGTTTTTTTTGAAATGGCTTTTTTTAAATCTTGAGGTTTGTTTATCATATCTATTTCTTTATATTCAATGTTCATATCTTTTAGTGATAAAGGAGATTTTTTTATACCTATGATTCTCTGTATGGTATCATATGGTTCTCCATTTATAGATAAAAGTTCATCACCTGGTTTTAAAAGTGAAAAAAGAACAATTGATATTGCGTGAGATCCTGATGATATTTGGGATCTAACAAGTGAATCCTCTGCATCAAAAATTTTTGAAAATACAAATTCAAGTTTTGCTCTTCCAGTGTCTCCAAATCCATAACCAGTAGAATCACAAAAATCACTTTCTCTTACTCTCGCTTCTCTGAATGCTTCAATTACTTTAATAAAATTTTTTTCTTTTATCTTTTCATACTCTTTTAATTTTTCTTGAATTTCATTCTCAACTTCTATTATTAAATTTTCCATCTATTCCTCACAATTTCTAAAATTTCATTTACAACTATATCACTATCTTTATTATCAAAATTTATAAAAATTATACCTTTTTCTTTTCTTAACCATATAATCTGCTTTCTTGCATATTCTTTTGTTTTTTTAACTATTCTCTTTTTACATGATTCAAGATCAATTTCTCCTTTCAAGTATTTTAAAATTTCTTCATATCCAATAGCTTTAATTGATGTTTTTGAAAAACCAAATCTCTCATTTATAAATTTAACTTCATCAACAAAACCTCTCTCAAACATATTTTCAACTCTTCTTTCAATTTTTTCATAAAGAAGTTTTCTATCCATAATTAAAGCAAATTTCAAAGAATCAAATCTCTCTATCATACTTTGAAAAGTTGAAAAAGGTTTTTGGTAAATATAATAAACTTCAAGGGCTCTTGCTATTCTTTTTTTATCATTTTTGGAAATTTTGTTTGCATAGAGAGGGTCAACATTTTTCAATTCATTATAAAGTGATTCTAAACCCTCTTTTCTTTCTCTTTCTAATAGAAAATTTCTAATTCTCTCATCTTTACTTGGAGGTTCAAAATATAAAAGAGTTCTTAAATAAAGACCTGTACCTCCTACAATTATTGGCAATTTTCCTTTATCTAATATTTCATCAATTTTTTTAAGAGCGATTTCCTTATAAAATCCACTTGAAAATTCTTCATTTGGATTAACTATATCAATTAGATGATGTTGTATTCCCTCCGTCTCTTCTTTTTTAATTTTATTTGTACCAATATTCATATATTTATATACTTGAAAAGCATCACAAGAGATTATTTCTCCATTTATTTTCTTTGCAAGGCGAACTCCAACTTCACTTTTTCCAACTCCTGTGGGACCGCCAATATAAATTACTCCTTTCATCTATTTTATAATACAATGAATAAAGAGAATATGAAATGGCCAGAAGATCTTAAAAAAGTTCCTGAAAACTCAGGAGTTTACATTTTTTATAATGAAAAAAATGAGGTAATCTATGTAGGGAAAGCTACTTCCCTTAAAGATAGATTGAGAAGTTATCTTGATACAAAAAATGTGATATTTCCTAAGGATAAAATTTTAAGAAATTCTATTTATCATTTTGATTATATTGTTACCTCTTCCCCTTCTGAAGCACTTCTTCTTGAAGCAAATTTAATAAAAAAACATAAACCAAAATACAACATTAGATTAAAAGATGATAAATCATATCCTTATTTAAAAATTGTAATGGATGAATTTCCTTATATTGAAGTTAAAAGAGGCTTAAAGAATGATAATGCTCTTTACTTTGGTCCTTTTGTTGATGTTAAATCTTTAAGAAGAGTCGCCTCTTTGGGAAGAAGACTCTTTAATTTAAGAAAATGTGTAAAAAAACTTCCCAAAAAGAAATGTATCTATTTTGATATAGGTGAATGCAGTGCTCCATGTATTGGAAATATTTCAAAAGAAGATTACCAAAAGAAGGTTAAGGATTTTATCTTATTTATTAAAAGTGATTATAAAAAATTAAAAGATTCTCTTGTATTTCAAATGAATGAAAATGTAAAAAAACTTCAGTTTGAGAAGGCAGCAATTTTAAGGGATACTATTAATGCAATTGATAAAGTTTTTTATTCACAAAGAGTTTTAACAAATGAAGATATATCTTTTGATGTAATCTTTCTTTTAAAAGAGGATGAGAAAATTTTAATTGAATATCTTGAAATAAGAAATGGAAGAGTTGTTTTTGAAAAACCTTTTGAAATTATAGGAGATGCTGATCCAAAAGAAATAGTTTCAACTTTTATCTCACTTTTTTATTCAAGAAAAGTTGAAATTCCAGATTTAATTATCACAAATTATAATCTCTCTAAAAAGGATGAAATTAAAAAATTTTTAAAAGAGAAATTCAATAAAGAAATAAATATTAAATTACCGAAAAGTGATTTTGAAAAAAGTGTGATTGAATTTGCAAATGAAAATGCTAAAGAACATTTAAGAAAAATTATTTCACCAATAAAAAATAACACACTTAACAAAATAAAAGAACTCCTGAATCTCAATAAAATTCCAGAGTATATTGAAGGTTATGATATTTCTAATATTATAGGTCAGTATGCTGTTGGCTCTCTTGTTGTTTTTCATAATGGGTTGCCAAAAAAAGAGTTTTACAGAAGATTTAAAATAAAATTTACAAAAGGACCCGATGATTATGGAATGCTTAAAGAAGTTTTTTTAAGAAGGTTCTCTCATGTTAAAGATGAAAAATTTTCTTGGGAACCAGATTTAATTTTAATAGATGGAGGCAAAGGACAACTTAATATTGCACTCAAAGTAAAGAGAGATTTAAATTTACCATATAAATTTATATCAATTGCAAAAGAAAATGAGGTGCTTTACTTTGAAGATGTTGAAAATGAATTAGTTCTTCCAAAAAATAGTGATGTTCTTCAACTATTTCAAAGAATAAGAGATGAGGCACATAGATTTGCAAAGAGTTATTTTGAAAAACTTTTAAGAAAAAACGAACTCAAGAATTAATATTTGAATGAACCCTCTCCAATAAACTCTCTTAAGATAGATGTTTTTGGAACATCAATAGGATGTAATGGTACAAAATGTGCTAAAAAGTTTAAAAGTATATTTGCTTTAACATATTCATCATCTTTTTCATCTATACATAAAAGATGTCTTTCAGCATGATATTTAAGTATTGGCAATTCATAAAAAAGAGATGAATTAAACATAACATCAACACTTTCTTGAAATGGAAATATATATTTCTCTTCACCCTGAGTTACATTTTTCCACTGCTTAATAGTTTCTTTTGGAGAAATTTTTCTAAAAACTGCATCTCTAACTATTCTCCTAATTAATCTTAAATCTCTTGTCGGTATTCTATTTAAATTATCAAAATTAATTTGTGTTAGAGCAGAAATATAAATTTTAAATTTCAACTCCTCATCTATTTCTTGAGTCAATATTGGATTTAAAGAGTGTAAACCTTCAATTAAAATAACCATATTCTCTTGTGGTTCAATTTCATATCCTTTAACTCTTTTTCCAATTGAAAAATTAAATTTTGGAGATTGAATTTTTTTACCACTTAATAGATCATTGATATTCTTTTGTAAAAGTTTATAATCAATTGCTTCAATTGTTTCATAATCTGGTTCTCCACATTTATTTAATGGAGTTTTATCTCTGTCAAGAAAATAGTCATCTGTTGATAAAATTATAGGTTTTAAACCAATTACTCTTAGATAAATTGATAGTTTTTTTGTAAAGGTTGTTTTCCCAGAGGAGGTTGGTCCTGCAATTAAAACAAGTTTACTTTTTCTATCAAATATCATATCTCCTATCTCTTTTATCTTTTTTTCATGAAGTGCCTCTTGAATTAAAATTAAATCCAGTATTTCATTTTTTATAATTTTTTTATTTATATCTCCAACAAATTTGATTCCAAGAGTGTTTATCCAATTTTGCGACTCTTCAAAAGTATTAAAAAGTTTTTCTCTTTTATCAATATCACCGACTCTATATTTATCTTTTTTGTCTGGTAAAAGAATTAAAAAACCATTTCTATATGGTTTAATATCGAAGACCCTCAACATTCCGGTTCTTGGAAGAAGTGGTCCTAAAAAATATGAGAAATAATCGTTAATTGAATAAACAGTTATTATTTCTTTTGAAAGATATTTGAATAGTTTTGGTTCAAAATTTCCTTTTGAATTTGAAAGCAGTTTTATTGCATCTTCTTTTCTAAGTTCCTGCTTTTTTAAATATAAATCACTCTTAATAATTTTTGTTAATTCATTTTTAATTTTTGGAACTAAATCTTTTATCTCTTTATTTTCAATAACTTCACCATATATTCCATCTCCATATGAATATTTTATCTGAATTGTTAAATTGAATAGTGAATTAAAAAGATAAGAAACAAGAAAAGTTAGTGTTCTCTCATATGTTCTCATTCCCTCCATATCTTGTATATCAATAAATTTAAAAGTTGAATTCTCTTCTACTTCATCCAAAAAACCAACTCTTCTATTATTTATGATTGCTGATGTGAATGGATAATCAATGTCACTTATTAAATCTATCAATCTTCTTCTCATCTATTTAATTTTAACATTTATAGTGTAAAATTATAAAGAGTTAAAACTTTTAGGAGGATAAAATGATAGAATTTTTAAAAAGGATAGACCCAGAGATTTTCGAAGCAATTTACAAAGAAATAGAAAGAGAACATTCAAATCTTGAACTTATAGCCTCAGAAAATTTTGTAAGTTATGGAGTTTTATCAGCTCTTGGCTCACCTCTTACAAATAAATATGCTGAAGGGTATCCTGGAAAAAGATATTATGGTGGTTGTGAGTTTGTTGATATAGCAGAAGAGTTGGCAATTAATAGAGCAAAGATGCTTTTTAATGCAGAACATGCAAATGTTCAGCCACATTCAGGAACTCAAGCAAATATGGCAGTTTATTTCACTGTTTTAAATCCAGGAGACACAATCTTATCAATGGAACTATCACATGGAGGACATCTCTCTCATGGAAGTCCGGTCTCTTTTTCTGGAAGGTTCTTTAAAGTTGTTTATTATGGAGTAAAAAAAGATGATGAAACAATAGATTTTGATATGGTTAGAGAACTTGCTTTAAAGGAGAGGCCAAAGTTAATTGTCACAGGTTATTCTGCGTACCCAAGAAAAATTGATTTTGAAAAATTTAGAGAAATAGCTAATGAAGTTGATGCATATCTTATGGCAGATATTGCTCATATTGCAGGTCTTGTTGCAACAGGATTTCATCCTTCTCCTGTTCAAAATGCAGATTTTGTAACTTCCACTACTCACAAAACTTTAAGAGGTCCAAGAGGTGCATTTATTTTAACAAAAGAAATTTATAAAAAAGATTTAGATAAAAATGTTTTTCCAGGAATTCAGGGTGGACCACTTATGCATGTTATTGCAGCAAAAGCAGTATGTTTTAAAGAGGCGATGAGTGAAGAATTTAAAAATTATCAGGAAAGAACTGTTAAAAATGCGAAAAAGTTAGCAGAAACACTTAAAAATGAAGGTGCTCGACTTGTTTCTGATGGAACAGATACTCATCTTATGCTTGTTGACTTAAGACCTTTTAAAATAACTGGAAAGGATGCCGAAAGAATTTTAGGAAGTGTAAACATAACTGTTAATAAAAATACAATTCCTTTTGATTCAGAGAAACCATTCATTGCAAGTGGTATAAGACTTGGAACTCCTGCACTCACAACAAGAGGTATGGGAGAAGAAGAAATGGTGCTTGTTGGAAAATTAATCGCAAAAGTTTTAAAAAATCCAAATAATGAAGAAGTTTTAAATGAGGTAAAAAAGGAAGTAAAAGAACTTTGTAAGAGATTTCCTCTTTATAAAGAATTAAGAGATGAGTTCAAAAAATATATTTAATATGATAAAATTATAAAAACATTCAAGGAGGGATTAATAATGATTCAAGATGTCAATTTAATTAAAGAAAAACTCATGAATTTAAAAGAAAGAGACAGAACAGTTGATACAATTATTGTTGTTAGCAAAGATGGTTTACCAATCTCTTCAACTTTAACAACCGAAGATGAAGAAAAATTAGCAGCACTTTCTGCTTCTTTAATAATGCTAGGAGAAAGAGCAATTGAAGATTTTAATAAAGGTGAATTCGAAGAAATTCTTGCAAAAGGTAAAAATGGGTATATTGTTATTTACAATCTAAATCAAGGTATGGCACTCATTGCGACTTTAAACAATGATGCAAAACTTGGTTTAATAAGATTAGAATTTAAAAATTTAGTTAAAGATTTAAATGAACTAATTCAGGGTTATTAATAGGAAAATCGAGGTAAATTTAAATCTTTAGTAGTATATAAACCTGGATCATTATTAAGTAAAATAGGTATATAATTACTTACAACTGCTGCAGTTCCAAGGTCTCCTTGAATTCCATTTTTTATTATTAATTCTATATTTGGTTTTCCAAAGATTTTAACTCTATCAAAACTTTCTTTCTCATTTAGTGCCATAACAAGAGTCAATTCTATAATTTTTCCATCTTTTGAAATTCCTGACACTTTTTGAAATTGTCCTCTCACAAATCCTTTTTTAACTTCTAAATATTCTGTTCTAATATCTTCTTCAGCAACAAGAGGTTCAAGAATTTCATTGAATTCTCTAATTTCAAACTTCAGTGCATCAAAAACAAAGAAAAGTGATTCAAGAAGACCAACATGTCCAATTTTATTTTCTTTTTTCAAATTATTAAACTCTTCCACTGTCAAACCTGAACCAACTTTAAGTTGAAGTTGCTTTCTCCTTTGACTTGCATCAAGAATTCTTTCTGCAGAAATTTTCTCAATTTCAATTGAAAGAGTTGAAGTAAAAGCAACAAGAGTATCTAAAATAAAACCAGGGTTAATTCCCGTTCCAAGGATTCTAGTTCCATTTTCTTTAGCAATTCTATTCAACTCTTCTGCCTCTTTTTTATTAAGATAATATGGATAAAAAAGTTCCTCACATGTTGAAATAACATTATATCCTTTACTTAATAAAAATTTAAATTGTTCAAATGTATCTTTAATCCTAGAACCAGTTGAATGAACAACTATATCACATTTATCAAATTCTAAAATATTTTTCTTTATAGGTATGTTTAATTTTTCAAATTCAATCAATTCTCCAACATCTTTATTTGTGAGTTCATCTCTTATATCTACTGCTCCAACTAATTTAAAATTTTTCTTTTCTAAAAGTGCTTTTAAAATTTCAAGACCTATTGTTCCAAGGCCAAATGATATAAATTTAATCATTTTTTACCTCCAATATTTTTAATTTAAATCTTTGAATAATATAAACTAGAATACCGAGACCTACACCAATTAAATCTGTTTTTAAGCCAGGAACAATTAAAAAGATTGATGATAAAAACAGTAAAATTCTTTCTAAGTGATTTAATTTACTGACAAAATATCCTATTGATGAAGCACCAAGAAAGATAACACCGATTATTGCAGTTGCATAAGCAATAATTGCTTCACTCCAAACAAAATTGACTCCAAGTAAAATTGGGTTATAAACAAACACAAATGGAACTAAAAAACCTGCAAGTGCTAATTTAAATGCAGTAAAGCCTGTTTTGAAAGGATTTGAACCAGCAATTCCTGCTCCTGCATATGCAGCAAGAGCCACAGGTGGTGTCACATCAGCAAGAATACCATAATAAAAAACAAACATATGGGCGATTAACATTCTTGTTGTTGGGTCATATTTAGATAAAAATGGGAAAAGCGCAGGTGCTGTTATAATTGCCATAATGATATAATTTCCAGTAGTTGGAATTCCCATTCCTAAAATTAAACATGCAATAACTGTAAAAATAAGAGTAAATGGCATAGGACTTGTGATTTTTAAAAATGGTAAAATGTTTGAAAAAATTGAATTTAAGTAATTTTTTAAACTTGTTGCTAAAGAGACAACTGCTGTTGCAAATCTCAATGCAAGACCTGTTAAGGTTGACATTCCAGCAATATAACCTGCTGATGCACATGCTGCAACAACAGAAAGTGAAGTGTATGCTCCTTCTTCAAATCCTTCAACTGTTAGAAAGAAAGTGTTTTTAATGACCTTAACAATTCTATCTAAGAAAATTTTGTTTTTATTTTCATAAACTACAACAGATTTTATTCTAAAAACTAGATAACAGAAAATTATAGAAAGAAGTGCTGTAAGAAAAGCAAGAGGAATAATTTTAATAGTGTTTAAAAAGAAAAATATAACAAAGAATAAAAGTGGTACATATATGGAAACATAAAGGAAAAACAATTTGTTTTTTTCATCAAATTCTTGAGTTATTGTTTTTGCTATTTCACCTAAAAAACTTGTTAAAATTACTGAAATTATTGAGACAAATGCTGCTTCCATTACAGTGAAACCAGCCATAAGTTTATAAACCAAAACAATAAAAGGAGTCAAAATATAACCTTTATATGTTAATTCATAAATTAAATTTGGTATTTCATCTTTTTTTAAACCTCTTAAACCTAATCTTTTTGCTTCAAAATGAAGCGAAAAATAAACACCCATAAAATACAAGATTGCAGGAACAATTGCGGCAAAAATAATTCTTACATAAGGAACTCCAATAAATTCAGCCATTATAAACGCTGCAGCGCCCATAACAGGAGGCATAATTTGACCTCCAGTTGATGCTGCTGCTTCAACTGCACCAGCAAAATAATCTTTATATCCTGTTTTTTTCATAAGAGGTATGTTAAATACACCATCAGTTACTACATTTGCAACAGAGCTTCCACTAACAGTACCTAATGCAGCACTTGTTATAACAGAAATTTTTGCAGGACCTCCAGGTGATTTTCCAGCAATTGATCTTGCAATATTTACAATTAATTCTGATACACCTGTTCTTTCTGCCAATGCACCAAACAATATAAATGCATATACAAATTTTGTAGAAACTGAAATAGGAATTCCAAAAATTCCATCAAGAGTATAAAACAGGTGATCTACAACTCTTGTTATAGTGTATCCTCTGTGTGCAAAAATTCCTGGTATTGATTTACCAAAAATAGCATAAAGGACAAATAATAATGCAATAATCATTAGTGGTAATCCCACAACTCTTCTTGTTCCTTCAAGAATCAATATAACCGCAATTAAACCAATGATTATATCTAATTGAGTTGGAAGTCCAGCCCTATAAATCAATTGTTCATAAAAAATTATTGGATATATAAAAACAATTATAACTAATATTGCAATCAGCCAATCATAAATTGGAATTTTATCTCTTCTTCCTTTTGATGTAGGAGGTATTAAAAGATAAATAAGCAAAAAAGCAAATCCTACATGAAGTGGTCTTTGAATTTGAGGAGGAAAAAATTTAAAACCAATTGTATAAAATTGAAATACTGAAAATGCAATTGCAATTAATTTTACAAGATAAAGTTCAAATCCTTTTAGAGTTCTTCTCTTACCACTAACCTCATACTTTTCAAGTATCTCTTTCCCTTTTAAAATTTCCTCTTCACTTATTTCAGCCATCAATTCCTCCTAATTTCAATTTTTAAAAATTTATTACCAAACAACTTAGATAAATAAATTGTTTTATCTTTATAAATTAATTTACAATTTCCTCTCTCATATACACCATAAATTAAATTTTCAAATACTCTTTCCATATTTTTTAATTTAAACACACCATTATCAAATGTCAAAATCTCTTTATTAATTGGTTCTGTTGGTAAGCCCGCACACTGATCATAAAAATGAAATTCATATAAAATAATTTTTCCATTTTCAATTTTATAAAATTCATAAACTGGTGTTAATGCAACTGAATGAGTATAAGTAATTAAAAAATTTTCTCCTTCTTTTACATTTAAATTAATCAAATTTTTATTTGATTTATAATCATTTATTACTAATAAATATGAATTTTTAGATGAAATAAAAGAAGAGTTTAATAAAAAAACAAATATAATAAGAAAAATTAAAAATAATTTTTTAAACATATTAAAAAGGGGTGGCAAAAGTTAGCCACCCCTTTAATATTTATTAAAACTATTTTATCAATCCGAGTTCTTTGAATAATTTTTCTGCTCCTGGATGGAATGGAATCGCAACACCCTTTACTGCATTTTCAGGAGAAATATCTTTTCCTTTCGCATGAACTTTTTCAAGATCTGCTTTACGATCAAGAACTGCCTTAACAATATGGTATACAACTTCTGCATCAAGTGTTTCATCGCAAATCCATTGAGCAAGACATGTTACCGTTTGAACATCTTTATCCATTCCTTTATATGTATCTTTTGGAATTGTGAATTTTGAATAATAAGGAATCTTTTGAATGAGTTCGTTTATTTTATCATTAGTTATTTCAACTATTGATATTTCTTTTGTTGTTGAAAGTTCAACTATACTTGCAGTTGGTATTCCAGCAGTTGTAAAAAGTGCATCAATTCTTTCATCTTTTAAAGCATCTGCTGCTTCTGCAAATGACATAAATTGTTCTTCGATATCATCATAAGTTATTCCATGTAGAGATAAAATTGTTCTTGCATCTATTTCTGTTCCACTTCCCTTATCACCAACAGCAACTTTTTTGCCCTTTAAATCAAAAATTGTTTTAATTCCTGATTTTTTAAGAGCAACAATTTGGATAGTTTCTGGATAAAGTGACATTATTACTCTTAAATTTTTCATTGGAGTTTTATCTTTAAATGACTCAGTTCCAGTGTAAGCCCAATAAACAACATTGTTTTGAGCAAAACCAGTTTCAATTTCTTTATTTGTTATCATATTAACATTAGCAACTGATGCACCAGATGTTTGTGCAGTTGCAACTATATCAACCTTACCTTGTGGTGTTTCATAATCAGCAAAGTTTGAAATTATAGAAGCAATTGCACCGCCCACTGGAAAATATGTCCCTCCTGTTCCACCTGTTGCAATACCAATAAAGACTCTTGTTGGACCTGTTGGTTTCTCTGCTGGTTTTTCTTCTGGTTTCTTACATGATGCTAAACTAAAAGAAATTAAAATAATAATTAAAACTGAAAAAGTAATTAATTTTTTTAAACTCATAAAAACCTCCTAAATTTTATTTTGAAAAAATTTTATAAAATTTAAGTTTTTTTGTCAATAGTAAAATTTAATATACTTGACAAATATAAAATTTAAATGATAAACTAAAAATAAGTAAAATCCCTAATTTCTGAGAGGAGGTTTTTATGAGTAAAAAATTTATTTTATTTGGGGTTTTAGTTTTAATTACAGTTTTAGCATTTTCTGCTTGTGCAAAAAAAGAAGAGAAACCAGTTGAGAAGAAAATTAAAGTAGTAGGAGTTTATGCAACACCTCTTGAGGAACCATGGCCAAATGTAATTCACCAAGCATTACTTAAAGCAAGAGATACACTAGGAATTGAGTATGAATGGGTTGAAAGTGTTGGTTATACAGATTTTGAAAGGGTTTTAAGAGAAATTGCCGATACAAAGAAACCAGATATTATAATGGGTGATGCTTTTGGAAACGAGGAGCCAGCAAGAAGAGTTGCAAAAGATTATCCAAATATTGCATTTGCATTTGGTTCTGGTGGTGGACCAATGAACCCAAATTTTGCAGTATTCGATAACTGGATTCATGAACCAGCATATCTTTGTGGATTAATAGCAGGAAAATTAACAAAGAGCAACATAATTGGTGTTGTTGGTGGATATCCTGTACCTGAGGTAAATAGAATTGTTAATGCGTTTATCCAAGGAGTAAAAGAGAGTAATCCAAAAGCAAGGGTTAAAGTTACATTTATTGGAAGTTGGTTCGATCCACCAAAAGCAAAAGAAGCAGCAATTGCTCAAATCGAGGCTGGTGCTGATATCATGTATGCAGAGAGATATGGAGTGATCGATGCATGTAAAGAGAGAAACATACCTTGTTTTGGAAGTTTATTAGATCAATGGGAACTTGCCCCAGATTTAGTAATAACGGGTCCATTATGGGATATGTACCCAACAGTTGAATATGTAATAGAACAGGTTAAAAAAGGTGCATTTGAAGCAATTGATCTTAAAGACTTTTCTATGATGGCAAAAGGTGGAGCAAAACTTGCTCCATATCATAGGTGGGAAACAAAACTTCCACAAGAAATTAAAGATTTAGTTGAAAAGAGAAAACAAGAGATTCTTTCTGGTGTTTTTAGAGTTGATGTTAACGAAAGTGTTCCAAAATCTGACTGATTTCTAATTTTTTAAATAATATGGGGGCTTATTTAGCCCCCCTTTTTTTAAGAATTTCATTTTATAATAGTGTGTAATATGGTAGAGTATATTGTTTTGATGAAAGATATTAAAAAAAGGTTTCCCGGTGTTAATGCGAACGATGGAATAAATTTTTATGCAAAGAAAGGAGAAATAGTAGCTCTTCTTGGGGAAAATGGTGCAGGTAAAACAACTCTAATGAAAATTTTATATGGTTTATATAGAAAAGATTCAGGTGAGATATTTATAAAAGGAAAAAAAATTGAGATAAATTCACCTAAAGATGCAATAAATCAAGGGATTGGAATGGTTCACCAGCATTTTACTCTTGTTAATCCATTTACAGTAACAGAGAACATAATTTTAGGTTTAGAATCAAACAAATTTACCTTAGACATCAAAAAAGCAAAAGAAAAAGTTTTAGAATATATGAAAAAATATGAACTCTATGTTGATCCTGATGCAAAGATAAGTGAACTATCTGTTGGAGAAAAACAAAAGGTAGAAATTTTAAAGGTTCTTTTTAGAAATATTGATATTTTAATTCTCGATGAACCAACAGCAGTGTTAACTCCACAAGAGGTTAGAGAACTTTTTAAAACATTAAAAATATTAAAAGAGGAAGGTAAAACAATCATATTTATTTCTCACAAATTAGATGAAGTCCTTGAAATAAGTGATAGAATAGTTATTTTAAGAAATGGTAAAGTTTCAGGAGAAAGAGATCCAAAAAACACAAATAAAAAAGAACTTGCATCCCTTATGGTTGGAAAAGAAGTTTTTGATATTTTTGAACTTTCACCAACAAAACAAGAGGAAACTATTTTAAAAATTGAGAATATAAAAGCATTAAGTGATAGAGGCCATATTGCCTTAAAAAATTTAAATTTTGATATTAAAAGAGGAGAAATTGTTGGTCTTGCAGGTGTATCTGGAAATGGTCAAAAGGAATTAGAGGAAATCATAAGTGGTGTTAGGTTTCCACTCGAAGGAAAAATTATTTACAAGGGGTTAGATATAACATATCTTAAACCAAAAGAAAGAATAAATAGAGGAATGGGTAGAATTCCTGAAGATAGAATGGATATGGGGCTTGTTTTAGATTTGCCAGTTTTTGAAAATTTAATAATTGAATATTTTGATAAAAAACCACTATCAAAAGGAGCATTTTTAAATTACAAAGAAATTTTTTTATATTGTGATAATTTAATCAAATCTTATGACATAAAAACACCAAATCAATTATTAACAACAAAAAAACTTTCAGGTGGAAATTTACAAAAATGTATTCTTGCAAGAATTCTTTCTATGAATCCAGATTTTGTTCTTGCATCTCAACCAACAAGGGGTCTTGATGTTGGTGCAACAGAATTTATTCATAAAAAACTTATTGAATTAAGAGAAAAGGGTGCAGGGATACTTTTAATTTCAGAAGATTTAGACGAGATATTAAATCTTTCTGACAGGCTTTTGGTAATTTATAACGGTGAAATCATGGGAGAAGTTAAAAGAGGAGAACTAACAAGAGAGGAAATTGGTTTAATGATGACTGGAACAAGAAAGGAGGAACTTCAAGCTGTTACCTAAATTTAGATTAGTTAAAAGGGAGAAAATCTCACCTGCATTTAGAATTCTTTTACCATTTATTGCAATAGGAGTTTCCTTTATTTTTTCTTCAATAATCATTTTACTTGCTGGCAAAAATCCAATTACTGCAATTTATAGTATATTTTATGGTGCACTTGGCACAAGATTAGGATTTCTTGAAACAATTGTTAAAGCAATACCATTAATTTTAACAGGGATTGCAGTTGCGCTTGCTTTTACAGGAAAATTTTGGAACATAGGTGCAGAGGGACAATTTTATGCAGGTGCTCTTGCTGCAACTTATGTTGGAATTAGTTATCTTAATCTTCCAAATTTTTTATATATACCACTTTTATTACTAGTTGGATTTATTGCTGGAGGTTTATGGGCTCTTTTGCCTGGATTTTTAAAAACATATCTTAAGGCAGATGATGTTGTTACAACTCTTTTATTGAACTACATAATGATATATTTTGTTACAGCGATTCTTGAAGGTCCATGGAGAGATCCAGAAACAATGTGGCCTCAATCAATAAGAATTTCTGAGAATGCTATTTTTCCAAAATTAATAGAGAGATCTCGAGTTCATTTTGGTTTAATAATTTCAATCTTATCGGTTATTGTTGTTTATATTTTGATTAAATATACAAAACTTGGATTTAATATCAGAGCAACTGGTGCAAATCCAAAGGCAAGTAATTTTTTAGGAATAGATATTAAAAAAACAATCTTAATAACTTCAATAATTAGTGGGGGAATTGCAGGCCTTGCAGGTGTTGGAGAAGTTGCTGGTTTACATTATAGACTTACTGAAAATATTTCACCTGGATATGGTTATACAGGAATTGTTGTTGCAATGTTAGGAGGCTTAAAACCTTTTGGAGTTTTACTCTCTGCTTTCTTCTTTGCAATAATCATTACTGGTGCTCAATATATGAGTAGAGCAACAGGAGTAACTATGTTTATGGCTGATGTTATTCAAGGAATAACTCTTCTTGTTTTACTTGCAATGCTTATTTTTTATGAATATGAAATAAGGAGGGTCGAATGAAAGATATTTTAACAGCTGGATTTTTTATAGGACTACTTTCTGCAACCATAAGGATGGCAACACCTCTCATACTCGCGACTTTAGGAGAGACGATTTGTGAAAGAAGTGGAGTTTTAAATCTCGGTATAGAAGGCATTATGTTATATTCATCTCTTGTTGCATATTTAACTGTTTACTTTACAAACAATCTTTGGCTTGGAGTTTTAACTGCAATTATAGTTGGAGTTCTTTTTGGAATTCTTATGGCATTTTTCTCTGTTTCATTAGGTGTATCGCAACATGTAAGTGGACTTGGTATTACTCTATTTGCAACAGGTCTCTCTTTATTTACATACAGACAAATTATTGGTTCTCCAACAATTCCTCCAACAATTCAAACTTTTAAAACCTTAACAATACCAATTCTTTCAAAAATTCCTTTTATTGGTCCTATTCTATTCGACCAATACATTTTAACTTATATTGCTTTAGTTCTTGTACCAATTTTTTCTTTTTTACTATATAGAACCAATTTTGGCTTATCATTAAGATCTGTTGGAGAAAATCCTGAAGCAGCAGATGCTCTTGGTATAAATGTTTACAGAACAAGGTATATTGCCTTAATGATAGGTGGTGCACTTATGGGTCTTGCAGGTTCATTTTTTACCCTTGCTTATTTCAATATGTTTCTTTATGGAATAGTTGGTGGAAGAGGTTGGGTTTCTATTGCTCTAACAATTTTTGCAAATTGGGACCCTAAAAGAGTTCTTCTTGGTGCACTTTTATTTGGTGGAATTGATGCTTTACAGTTGAGATTACAAGCAATTGGTTTTAATATACCTTATCAATTTTTCTTGATGATGCCATATGTTTTAACAATAGTTGTTCTTGTGCTTGTTGCAAGAAATGCTTTAGCACCTTCCTCGATTTTAAAACCATATAAAAGAGAGTGATAATTGATAAAATTGTTGAAAAAATAAGAGAGTTTTACAAATTAAATAATAAAACTCTAATGGATAAAATTTCTGAAAAAGAAGATCCTTTTAAAGTTCTTGTGGCATGTATTATTTCTCAAAGAACAAAAGATGAGACTACAGATAAAGTTACAGAGAAATTATTTAAAAAGGTAAAAAATCCATATGATTTACAAAAAATTGATACAGAAGAATTGGAAAAAATAATTTATCCCTCTGGATTTTATAGAGTTAAGGCAAAGAGACTAAAAGAATTATCACAAGTCTTAATTGAAAAATATAAAGGAAAAGTTCCAGATAGTATTGAAGAACTAATAAAACTCCCACAGGTTGGAAGGAAAACAGCAAATATTGTTATAACAAAAGGTTTTAACAAATTAGGAATTGCTGTTGATACTCATGTTCATAGAATTGCTAATAGAATAGGAATTGTTAAAACAAAAAGACCAGAGGAAACTGAGTTTGAATTAAGAGAAGTTGTTCCTGAAAAATATTGGATAGAATTGAATGATTACCTTGTTAATTTTGGAAAGGCAATCTGTACTCCTATTTCTCCAAAGTGTTCCATTTGTCCTATAGAGAAATATTGTAAAAAAGTCAATGTTAAAAGATTTAGATAAATTTAAAACTCTTAAGGTAGTTTTTTATGATAAAAAGATTAGTAATTTCTGAAACCCCTTTTGGAACCGGTGTAATTCCAAGGCATTTATCTATAACAGAATCAAAATCCACATCACCAACAATTTTCCCATCTTCTCTTTTATTTATTCCAATGTCAATTATAATGGAGTTCTCTTTTATCATATCTCCATTTATAAATTCAGGAACTCCTGCACAGGAAAAGATAATATCACCAAGAGAAACATAATCTTTCAAATTTTTAACTTTTGAATGTAAATTTATTGGAACAAGATCATTCAAAAGAGAAACTATATAAAGTGGTCTACCAACTCCTATACTTCTTCCAACAACAACTGTAAGTTTTCCAGTTAAATAATTTAAATCATTAAATTTTTTCAAAACAAAATCTTTTAAAATCTCAAATGATGCAAGAACAACTGATGGTATGTAATGAGGTTTAAATGAAAAAAGTTTTCCAAGATTAATAAATGTTAGACAATCAATATCTTTTTTAGGGTCAATTGATGATAAAATTTTAAATTCCTCCAAATCTTCTCTTAAAGGTCTTATTGGTAAAATTCCCATTGCAAATTTATCTTTATTCAATTTCTCAATTTCTTTTATAATTTCATTTTCATCTAGATCATAAAAAAGGAAATTCTTAAATTTCAATGAATAACTATCAAATAATTCATTTAACTCTTTTAAAAAAATTATTGCATCAGGTCTTTTTGTGAAAATCAGAAAAGATATATATTTATCTTCTATATCTAATTTCTTTAATTCAGATTTTATTTCATTTTCAAGTTTTATTTCTAGGTCATCTATATTTATAACTTCGCCCATCTATTTTAATCCAAACACATTTCCATTTTCATCTATGTCAATATACCTTCCAATTGGATCTGAAGGAAGAGATGGCATTGTACTAATCTCTTGTGTGTATGCAACAATAAAACCAGCTCCATTTGATATTTTGAGGTCAATTATAGGAATTATAAAATCTTTTGGTCTTCCTCTTAAATTAGGGTCTGAAGAGAGAGATAAATGAGTTTTAGCCATACAAATTGGTAAATTTGATAAATTAAGATTTTCAAAAAGTTCTATTTTTTTCTTTGCTTCAGAAGAGAATGAAACATCTTTTGCTCCATAAATTTTTTGGCATATAATTTTAATTTTTTCCTCAATTGATAAATCAAGATTATACAAAAAATTAAAATTAGTTTCTCCATTTTTTGTTAGATTTATTATTGATTTTGCAAGGTCTATTCCACCATCTCCACCTTTTTGATAAACTTCAGAGATAACAAAGTCATCTGCTCCACTTTCAATAGAAATTTTTCTTAAAACTTTAATTTCTTCAAAATCATCATTTTCAAATAGGTTAAGATTAACTATAACCTTTATTCCATGTAATTTTATATTCTCAATGTGTTTTTTTAGATTTTCTCCTCCTTTAATTACAGCATCAATATTTTTTTCTATAATCTCTTTTGGAAGAGATTTTCCAGGTGAAACCCTTGCATTTGAACCATGCATCTTAATTGCTCTTAAACTTACAACAAGGACACCCAGATCTGGTTTTAAGTTTGAGTATCTACATTTTATATTAAAAAATTTCTCTGCACCAAGATCTGTTCCAAATCCTGCCTCTGTTATTAAATAATCTGAGAGTTTAATTCCAATTAGATCTGCAAATATTGATGAATTACCATGAGCAATATTCCCAAATGGTCCTGTATGAACTAAAACAGGAGAGTTTTCAATTGTCTGAATTAAATTTGGCATAAGAGCATCTTTTGTTAAAAGCGCTAAACTTCCAGCCACTTTTAGGTCTTCTGAAAATACCGGCTTTTTATCATATGTAAAACCAACTATAATTTTTCCCAATCTTTCTCTGAGATCTTTTAAATTTTTAGAAAGTGCAAGAATAGCCATTATTTCCGATGCAGATGTTATTTCAAAACCGCTCTCATGAATAACATAATTTTCGGAAACTCCACCTATTATTTTTCTTAAACTTCTGTCAGAAATATCAATCACTCTTTTTATATTTATTGTATTCAAATCTATATTAAGAGGGTTTTTATGATAAATTGAATTATACAAAAAAGATACAAGTAGGTTATGTGCAGTATAAACTGCATAGTTATCTCCTGTGAAATGTGTATTAAATTCAACCATTGGATAAACTTGAGAGTATCCTCCTCCATGTGCTCCACCTTTAATTCCAAAAACTGGACCTAGAGAAGGTTGTCTTATAGAAATAATTCCAACTTTTCCAAGTTTATTAAATGCTTGACCCAAACCAATTGTTGTTGTAGTTTTTCCTTCACCAAGAGGCGTTGGGTTAATGCCAGTTACTAAAATATATTTTCCTTCTTTTTTATCTTTTATTTTCTCTAACATTGAAAGTTTTATTTTAGCAATGTAATCTCCATATTTTATAATATCTTCATTTTCTAATCCAATAGATTCTCCTATTTCTTCAATTTTTTTAGGTTTACATTCTCTATTTATTTCGATATCACTCTTCAACTTCAACTCCTTTTAAAGAAAAAACAACTAAATTTTCAGTATCAATGCATGGAACTTCAATTTCATTATCTATGGACCATGGAATATTCCCTTCCATTCTTAAAACTTGAATCCAAGGATATAAAACATAAAATGCATGCATACATAAACCCTGAGGAACATATATATTATCTTTTATTTCCCAAGTATCATCTGTGCTATGATTTGCTGTGCAATGTCCTTTCTTGCTTTTAACTTTTATTATTATATTCCTCATCTTTTACCTCGAATAATTTAAAATATTGAACCCTCGATTTTCCATCCATCATCATAAAGAATTAAAATATAAGCACCTCTATATTCAAGATCTTGACCACTCTCATTTATTGTTAAAACAAAATGAACTCTTGCTCTTTTTTTATCTGTTGACATAACAACATCCTCAACTCTTACTCTTGTAATTTTCCTATCATTTTTTTTCATTAATTCAAAAGAGTTTTTGAAATCTTCGAACGAGCCTTTCTCTTTTAACATATCACCAGATAAAAGTTTGTATGCTTCTTCATAATTTTCTCTCATTATTAATTTAAAGTATCTAATAAGTGTTCCTCCAGGAGTTTTTGTGTTAGTACAAGAAATAGAGATTGTGGAAATAAGCATTAACAAAATAAAAATTAAAACTATTCTTTTTTTCATCACTTCACCTCTTTTCTTTCAATCTATATTATTATAATATAAAACTTTTAATGATAAAATTTATTTGATGAATAAAACAAAAGATTTTGTTATAATAACAGGGATATCTGGAGCAGGGAAAACTAAGGCATCTGAATTTTTGGAAGATATAGGTTATTTTTGTATAGATAACTTACCGTTAAATTTAATAGAAAAATTTGTTGAAATTTTTAAGAAAGGAGCATCTCAAATAAAAAAAGTTTCAATTACTCTTGATATAAGAGAGAGTGAGTTCGAGAAAAAATTTCCAGAAATATTAGATAAATTAAAAAAAAATGGTCTATCACCCCTTATAATTTTTCTTGATGCAGATCAAGAGACACTTCTAAAGAGATATAAAGAAACAAGAAGAAAACACCCTTTATATTCAGAAGAGGGACTTCTATCATCAATTAAAATAGAAAAAGAAAAGTTAAGTTTCATAAAGAATTTAAGTGATGTGATAATAGATACAACAGATATGACATTATCAGATTTAAAGGGGAAGCTCACTGAAACTTTAAAAGAGAAAAAAGAGACAATTTTGTCAATAACAATAATAACTTTTGGGTATAAATATGGAATTCCAATTGATTCTGATTTAATTTTTGATGTAAGATTTTTACCAAATCCATTTTATTTAGATAAGTTGAAAAATACCACTGGTCTTGATGATGAAGTTAAAAATTTTGTTCTTTCTCATGAGACAACCAAAGGTTTTATATCAAAGTTTAAAGATTTAATTCTATATTTGATTCCTGAGTACATAAAAGAGGGAAAAACATCTCTTATTATATCTTTTGGTTGCACAGGAGGGAAGCACAGATCTGTTGTTATTGGAGAAGAGGTTAAGAAAATATTGGAAAATTATGGATATAAATCAACAATTTTTCATAGGGATTTGAGGAAAGAATGAAAGAGAAAATTAAGAGTTTTTTAAAGTGGCTTTATCCAGGAATGAATGTTAAGAGGTGGATTCTTTTAATGATCCTTGGACTTACTCTTCTTGCACTTGGATTAATGGTAATTATTGATTTTACAACTCTAGGTACAATTAAAAGATTTATTATCGATTTCATAATAATTTTCATGAAAGGTAATTTTACTTTTCCAAATTGGCTAGTCAAGTTAATTGCTCTTTTTTATTTCTTTGTCGGACTATTTTTCATAATTTTTGGTTTCCACAGACTGCTTAATTCATTATTCACAGCATTGCTTAAAGAAAAAAGAAGCGAAGTAGTTAATATTGTTCACAAATATAGATTTAAGAAAAGATTAAAAAAGGTTGTGACAATTGGTGGTGGCACAGGTATGTCAACAATTTTAAGAGGTCTTAAAGAATATCCATTCTATCCTGTAGCTATTGTAACTGTGACAGATGATGGAGGAAGTTCAGGAAAATTAAGAGAGGAACTTGGAATTCCTCCACCAGGAGACATAAGAAACTGTATTGTTTCTTTGTCTGAAAGTGAGGAGTTTTTAAAAGACCTCTTTCAATATAGATTCAAAGAAGGTGAGTCATTGCAAGGTCATTCAATAGGCAATTTACTTATTGCAGGTTCTATTAAATTAAAAGACAGTTTACTTTATGGAATTAAAAAATTAGAAGAAGCCCTAAATTTATATGGTAAAGTAATGCCTGTTTCAGAAACAATTCTTACTCTTAAAGGAGAATTTGAAGATGGTGACATAATTTATGGTGAAACAAATATAAGAAAAAAGAGAGGTAAAATTAAAAATATTTCATTTGAACCGTTTTATGCAAAACCAACATATGAGGCAATTGATGAAATTCAAAATGCAGATTTAATAGTTATTGGTCCTGGTAGTTTATTTACATCTATTATTCCACCACTCTTATTTAATCATATTGTTGAAGCGATTAAAGATTCAAAAGCAAAGAAAGTTTATATTCTTAATTTAATGACAGAGAACGGCGAGACTGATAATTTTACAGCATCAATGCATGTTGAAAAAATTTATGAATATACAAAAGAAAAATTATTTGATTATATAATTGTTAATACAGGAAAAATAAGTGATTATTATCTGAATAAATATAAAGAATATAACTCTTTTCCTGTTGAAATTGATGAGGAAAAATTAAAAAAATTAAATTTAAAAATAATAAAAGATGATTATATTACTGTTGAAAGCGGTTATCTTAGACACAATCCTCATAAAATTTATGAAACCCTCAAAAAGATTATGAGATGGAAAACATAGATTACTATACAAATTCAGTGAAAAGGGATATATTAAGAACAAAACCTAAAGATTCAAATGAAACAATTTCTGAAATTCAAGGATTTCTTTTAACATGCGGAAATATTATTTTAAGTAAAGATAAAACTGGAATTACCTTTGTTTTATCTTCTCCAGAATTATCAAGAAGGGTTGTTTCAGATTCAAACAAAATTTTTTCAGAAAAAAAGGAAATTAGACTTAGAAAAATAAAGGGGAGAAATTTTATTGAAGTTTTATATTACACTAAAATAGAAAACCTAATTAAGTTAGGACTTATTGATGAAAAAGATCTTAAAGTTCATTTTAAGCCGAGAGGAGAGGGTTCCATAAAGAGTTTTTTAAGAGGAGCATTTCTTGGATCTGGAGCAATAAGAAATCCCAAAAAGGGCTATTATCTTGAAATAAGATTTAATAAAGAATCCTCTTATTATGAGTTTTATGAAATTGCAAAAGTGAATCACTTTAACTTTAAAGAAAGAGATAAGAGTATTTATAAAATTTTATATTTACAAAACAAAGATGATATAAAAGAGTTTTTACTTTTCATTGGAGCTTCACACTCCTTTTTCTCACTTTTTGAAGACTCCCTTATAAAAGATATGAGAAATGAACTAACAAAGAACTTAAATTATGAATTAAAAAATTTAAAAAAAACGGTCAATGCTTACATTAAAGCAAGAGATGCTATAATTTATATTAAAGATAAAGGTTTTTATAAAAAGTTAACACCAGCATTGAAAGAAATAGTAAATTTAAGATTAAAATATCCAGATTTAAGTTTAAGAGAATTAGCATTGAAACTTGGTGTAACAAAATCATGTATAAATCACAGATTAAGAAGAATTATCAAAATTGCTGAGAGGTTAAAGAATGAAGAATAGAAGTGAATTAAAAAATATAACAAGATTGGAACAGAATTTATACCTCAGACAAAACTTAATTCAATTAATGAATATTTTATATTATCCAGCAATTGAATTGAGAGAGATATTAGTAAACAGATATGAAGAAAATCCATTTTTAGAAATAGAAAACAATGATTTTGATGAATTGCCAGATGATTTTAATGTTGAGGATTTAGAAGATAAGGAAAGTTATGGCTTTCTTGATAGTTTTATAAAAGAAGAGAAAACCTTTAAAGATTATCTTGAAGAACAACTTATTTTGTTTAACTTTGATGAAATTGAAAATAAAATTGCAAAATATCTTATTGGAAATATTGATTATAATGGTTTATTAAAAATAAAAATAGAAGAAATAGAAAAAGATTTAAAGTTGGATAAAGATAAAATAATAAAAGTTTTAAAAATTTTAAAAGATGAACTTCATCCTCCAGGAGTTCTTGCTTCAAATGAAAAGGAGTGTATTTTAATTCAACTTTTAAGATGTGGTTTGATAGAAAAAGAAAATTTAAAAGAGTGGGAAGAAATTGTTGATAAATTTTTAAAAAATGAGAAATTGGATGAGAAATATCTAAATAAACTGTTAAAAGTATACATATATCCAACAAAAATTTTTGAAAGAAGTTTAATTATGTATATATGTCCTGAACTTTATTTGGAAAAAGAGGATGGTACATTAAAAGTAGTCTACAATAATTCGGTTATTCCAAAAATTAAATTTAATGAAGAACTTTACAATAATATAAAATCAAGAATATTTGAATTAACTAAAGAAGAAAAAGAGTTTTTTAAAAACAAAGTAAAAGATGCAAAAGATTTAATTTATTTAATTGCAGAAAGAGAAGAAAAAATATTGAAAGTCTCAAATTATGTAATTGAAAAACAGAAAGATTTCTTTTTGAGGGATGGATATCTTGAATGTATAACTTTAAAAGAAATTGCAAAAGAACTTAACATATCAATATCAACTGTTTCAAGAATCTTAAATGAAAAATATATTGAAACTCCAAAAGGAGTTTTTCCTTTAAAGTTTTTCTTGGGTAAAGAAAAATTAAAAAAAGGTGTTTTTGGAACAAAAATAAAAATGATTATAAAAGAGTTAATAGATAATGAGAATAAAGAAAAACCTCTTTCGGATTCAGAAATTTCAAAAATTTTAAATGAAAAAGGCATTTTTATTAAAAGAAGAACAGTTGCAAAATATAGGGAAGAGTTAAATATACCACCAAAAAATAAAAGGAAGTTGAAATAATTTTAAAATTAAGAAATAATCTGGTATATTTAATAAAAGGAAAGGAGGATTAAATGAAAGTAGCAATTAATGGTTTTGGAAGAATTGGAAGGCAAGTTTTAAAAGCACTAATGAAAAAATATAGTGGAATTGAAATTGTCGCTGTTAATGATCTTTTTGATTTAGATATGTTGTCTTATCTTCTTAAATATGATTCTAATTATGGGGTGTATGATAAGGATTTACAAATTAAAGATAATAAATTAGTGATAGATGGGAAAGAGATAATATTTTTTAAAGAAAAAAATATTGAAAATTTGCCATGGAAAGATTTAAATATTGACATTGTAATTGAGTCAACTGGAGTTTATACTGATGGTGAAAAAGCAAGAGTTCACCTTACTGCAGGTACAAAGAAGGTTATTATAACAGCACCTGCAAAAAATGAAGATATAACAATAGTTTTGGGTGTTAATGAGGAATTGTATGACCCCAAAAAACATAACATAATTTCAAATGCTTCTTGCACAACAAATTCACTTGCTCCAATTGTTAAAGTTTTACATAAAAATTTTGTAATTGAAAAGGGTCTAATGACAACAGTGCACTCTTATACAAATGACCAGATGCTTCTTGATGCACCTCATAAAAAAGATCCAAGAAGAGCAAGAAGTGCTGCAACAAATATTATTCCAACAACAACGGGTGCAGCAAAAGCAGTGGCTTTAGTTATTCCTGAACTTAAGGGAAGATTAAATGGAATTGCCTTAAGAGTACCTACACCAACTGTTTCAATTACAGATTTTACATGTGTTGTTAAAAAAGAGACAACTCCTGAGGAGGTTAATAAAGTATTAAAAGAAGCATCAGACACTTACCTTTATGGTATTCTTGGATATACAGAAGAACCTGTTGTTTCATCTGATTTTAAGGGTAGTGAGTATTCTGGAATAGTTGATGCTTCTCTTACAGATGTGATTGATGGAAATCTTGTTAAAGTTTTTTCATGGTATGACAATGAATGGGGTTATTCAGTTAGAGTTGCAGATCTAACAAAATATATTTTTGACAAGGGGGTATAATGTGAAGTTAAGAACTCTAAAAAATGTTGATTTAAAAGCTAAAAGAGTTCTTTATAGGGTTGATTACAATGTACCTTTAACAGATGACCTGAGAGTTAGAGATGACACAAGAATAAGAGAAACACTTCCTACAATTAACTACATGAGGGAAAATGGAGCAAAAATTATAATTCTTACTCATCTTGGAAGACCAAAAGGAGAAAGAAAAAAGGAGTTATCATTAAAACCTGTTAGAGATAGATTAAGCAAACTTTTAAATTGTGATGTAAAACTTATCGATGATGTTTATAGTGATGAAGCGGTAAATATTGTCTCATCACTTAAAGAAGGCGATGTTGTGATGTTTGAAAATTTAAGATTTTATCCTGAGGAAGAGAAAAATGTTGAATCATTCGCAGAGAAACTATCAGAATTTGGTGATATTTTTGTAAGCGATGCTTTTGCTGTTTCTCATAGAGAAAACACTTCTGTTTTTCTTTTACCAAGTATGCTTCCCTCATATGCAGGATTTTTAATGGAAAAAGAGGTAAATGCTCTTTCAAAACTTGTTGAAAATCCTGTAAGACCTTATGTAATAATTATTGGTGGAGCAAAAGTTTCAGATAAAATAGGTGTTTTAAAGAATCTTGTTAATAAAGTTAATTCAATTCTTATAGGTGGTGGTTCTGCTTTTACATTTCTAAAAGCAGAAGGATATAACATTGGTAGTTCAATTTATGAAAGAGAAATGGAGGGTGTTGCAAAAGAGATAATAGACCTTGCTTCAAAGAAAAATGTTAAACTTCTTCTTCCTGTTGATGTTCATGCAACAGAAGAATTAAAAGAGGGAAGAGACCATGAAATTGTTCCAATAGAAAAAATACCTTATGATTGGTATGGAGTTGATATTGGTCCAAAAACTATTGAGATTTTTAAAGAAGAGATAAAAAATGCTAAAACAGTTTTTTGGAGTGGCCCTCTTGGAGTATATGAGATGGAAATTTATTCTACTGGTACAAAGGAAATTGCGAAAGTAGTTAGTGAAGTTCAAGGAACAAAAGTTATTGGTGGAGGAGATACCATTTCAGCATTAAATAAATTTGGTCTTCTTGATAAAATGACACATATATCAACTGGCGGAGGAGCTCTTCTTGAATTTTTAGAGGGAAAAATTTTACCAGGAATAAAAGTTTTGCTTGAGGAGTGAAATTAAAAATGTATGATTTAATAATAATAGGCGGTGGTCCAGCAGGGCTCACCGCCTCAATTTATGCAAAGAGATTTGGCCTAAAAACATTATTAATTGAAAAATTAGGAACAGGAGGTCAAGTTCCACTTACAGATTTAGTTGAAAATTTTCCTGGTTTTCCTGAAGGAATTTCAGGGATAGAACTTGCAACAAAAATCACTGAACAGGCAAAAAGATTTAACACTGAGATTATAAATGAAGAAGTTTTTGAGGTTGATTTTGGTGAACCAAAAAAGGTAAAAACTTCAACTGGTATTTATGAATCAAAAGGAATTATTATTGCTACTGGTGCAAATCCTAAGAAACTAAATATTCCAGGAGAAAAAGAACTTACAGGAAGAGGTGTTTCTTATTGTGCTGTTTGTGATGCATATTTTTATAAAAATAAAGATGTTGTTGTGGTTGGAGGAGGAGATTCTGCTCTAACTGAATCACTTTATCTTACAACTTTTGTGAATAAACTTTATCTTGTTCATAGAAGAGATAAGTTTCGCGCTGCACAATATTTACAGGATAAAGTATTTAAAAATAGCAAAATAGAGATAATTTTTAATTCTGAATTAAAAGAGATAAAAGGAGAAAAAAGAGTAGAAAATGTTATAGTTTTCAATAAAGAAAAAAACGAAAATATTGAGTTGAATGTAAATGGAGTTTTTATTTATGTTGGTCTAAACCCTAACAGTGAAATGTTTAAAGATAAAATAAATATTGATGAAAATGGTTTTATCATTACTGATGAGAATATGAGAACTAATATTAAATTTGTATATGCTGCAGGTGATGTTAGAAGAAAAAGTTTAAGACAAATTATAACTGCATGTAATGATGGCGCAATTGCTGCAAATACTTTTTGCACAGACTCATGTGATTAAATGTTGAAATTTGTTGGTGTTTATAAGTTTTACGGTGATAAGGAGGCACTTTCAAACATCAGTTTTGAAATTGAAAAAGGTGAATTTGTATTTATTGCTGGTCCAACAGGCGCAGGAAAGACAACTTTATTAAAGTTAATAAGAAAAGAGATAGAACCAACAAGGGGGGAGATATTTTTTAAAAATGAATCACTAAAAAATGTAAAAAATATTTATGAATTAAGAAGAAAAATAGGAACAGTTTTTCAAGATTATAAACTTTTTCCTAAAAAAACTGTTTATGAAAATGTTTCATTTCCACTTGAAATTTTAGGTTTACCAAATAATTTAATAAAGAAAAAAGTTTTTGAACTTTTAAAAGAAGTTGATTTGTTTGATAAAAGAAATAGATTTCCTCACACTCTTTCAGGAGGCGAAAAGCAAAGGGTTGCTATTGCAAGAGCAATAGTTAATGAACCAGATCTTGTTATAGCAGATGAACCAACCGGAAACCTTGATTGGAAAACTTCATTTTCTATAGTTGATCTTTTTGTTGAAATAAATTTAAAAGGAACAACAATTATTATGTCAACTCATAATGAAGAGATAATTAAAAGATACAATAAAAGAGTCATTTATTTAAGAGATGGCAAAAAAGTTCATGAAAAATATCCTCATATTTCTTAGAGAATTAAAAGAGGCATTTATAAATATAAAAAGATCAATTTTTTTGACACTTATCTATTTTATTGCAATAGTTGTCTCACTTTACTCAATTGGTATGATTTTTTTCTTTCTTGATTATTCAAATGGTGTAAAAAAGGGGGTTGAAAGTAAAATTGAAATATCATTTTATCTAAAAAGAGATACTACTCAAGAGAGAATTAATGAAATTGAAAATGAAATAAAAATTTTAAAAGGTGTTGTAAATGTAAAGTATATATCACCAGATGAAGCACTTGAAGATTTGATAAAAGAGTATCCGGAATATGAAAATATTTTAAAAGATCTCAACAAAAATCCTCTTCCTCCAACTTTTTTTGTAAAACCAGATTCTGTTTATTCTATTAAAAATATAGTTGATGCAATTTCAAAGATTCCTGAGATACAAGATTTTTTCTATTCAAAAGATTTAGTTGATAAAATTCTATTTTCCATAAAAACTTTTTCTTTTTTGAGTTTAATTGTTTTTGTGATTTTTGTTGGAATTTTTGTTTTCTTTCTTTCATCTACAATATCTCTTTCACTATATGCAAGAAGAGAAGATATTGAAATTATGAAACTTATAGGAACTCAACCTTCATATATAAAAAGACCCTTTTATTATGAGGGAATAATTTTAAGTATTTTTGGAAGCACAATTTCTTCAATTTTATTAAATAAGTCTTATATTGAATTAAATAAACTTTTAAATCTAATTCTCCCATTTTTTGAAGTTGAAAATTTTGTAAATAAATATGGGATTATGCCTTACATTTATTTAAATATTTTAAGTATTATAATATCAGTAATAGTTTCATATTTTGTTTTAAGAAGATATCTTAAGGAGATTTATACATGAGAAAAATTTTTCTTGTTTTACTTCTAGTTTTTCTTTTAATAGTTCCAAATTTTCTAAAAGCAGATGATGATTTAGAAAAAGAGAAGAAGATTTTAAATAACTTAAAATCGACACTTGAAGTTTTTCAGAAAAAATTAAATGAAACTATTTCTTATAAAAATACAATTTTGGGAGAAATTGATGAAATTGAATCAAAAATAAAAGATGTTAGTTTAAAAATTGCTAATTTAGAGAAAAAAATTAATGATACAAAAAACAAAATTGCGATTTTAGAGAATAACATCTCTTTAACTCAAATTGAAATAGATAAAGATAAGGAAATGATAGAAGATAAACTATTTTTGATTTATAAAATAAAAAATGAACTTCCACTTGATATATATTTTTCTTCAAAAACAATTAGTGAACTTTTTACAAGAATTAATTTTTTAAATATTCTTTTAAGATCAAATAGAGAATCATTAGAAGAGTTAAGAAAAAAAGAAGAAGTACAAAAAAAAGAGAAAGAAAATTTAGAAAAAGAAAAAAAGAATCTTGAATCTCTTTTAAAAGAAAATGAAAATTTAAAAATTTCTTTGTTAGAGGAAGAAAAAAAGAGAGACAATCTTCTTAAAACTCTTTTATCAAAAGAAGAGGAATATAAAAAAGAGATAGAAGTTTATAAAAGAAAAATAGAGGAGCAGGAAGAGAAGATTCAAGAAATAATAAGAAGAGCAGAACTTGCAAAAAAGTTACCTGAAGTTGGAAATATTATTTGGCCTGTAAAAGGTCCAATTGTATCTCCTTTTGGAATGAGAATACACCCAGTTTATGGAATTTGGGCATTTCATTCAGGAGCAGATATAGATGCGCCAACTGGAACTCCAATTAAAGCAGTTGCAGATGGGATTGTTATTTATGCTGGTTGGCTTGGGTCTTATGGGATTGTTGTTTTCTTAAGACATGGTGGTAATATATCAACAGTTTATGCTCATATGCAATATTTTACTGTTGAATTAAATCAATATGTTAAACAAGGTGACATTATAGGTTATGTTGGTAATACTGGGTTATCAACTGGTCCACATCTTCATTTTGAAATAAGAATAGATGGAAAGCCAGTTGACCCACAAAAATGGTTACCATAGAAAAGAGGTGAATTATGAGAAAAATCTATTTACTATTTTTAATTTTAATTGTATTATCTTTTATTTTTGGTTTTTCACTTTCATATTTAATATTTAATAGGCCAAAAATTCCTATTTCAAAGGATAAATTTGAACTATTAAATGAAGTAAGTGACCTGATTATAAAAAATTATGTTGATGAAAAGAATGAAATTGATCTCTGTAAAGGTTTAGTTTCTGCATTAAATGATCCATATTCAAATTTTTTTACACCAGAAGAATATTCAAAATTTAGAGAAGATATTTCAGGTGAATATGTAGGCATAGGTGTATTAATTGGAATGAGAGATAATAAAGTAAAAATTCTTCAAGTTTTTAAAAATTCCCCAGCAGAAGAGGCTGGTCTTCCTGTTGGTTCGTATATAGTTGAAGTTGATGGAGTAATAGTTGAAGGACTAACTCTTGATGAAGTTGCAAATATGGTTAGAGGTGAAGAAGGAACTTATGTAAATATAAAAGTTGAAAAGGATAGTGAAATTTTATTTTTTAAAATACAAAGAAGAAAAATTGTTGCAGAAACAGTTAGTTTTAAGATGATAGAAGAAAATATTGGATATATAAAAATTTTAACATTTACAGATAGTACACCTAATGAATTTATAGATGCTTTATCTGAAATTAAAAATAAAAAAATGAAAGGATTAATACTTGATCTTAGAGATAACCCAGGTGGTCTCCTTTCATCTCTTCAGAAGGTTTCAAATTATTTACTTCCTGAAGGAACTTTATTTTACACAGAGAAAAAAAGAGAGAGAATAGAGTTTAAAACTTATGGAAAGGGTTTAGATATTCCTCTTGTTGTTTTGGTAAATGAAAACAGTGCATCTGCAAGTGAAATTCTTGCTGGCGCAATTAAAGATAGAAATTTAGGGACTCTTATAGGAACAAAAACTTATGGAAAAGGTTTAATTCAAACAATTTTTAATCTAAAAGGTGGTTATGGTCTTGAACTTACAACTGAAAGATATCTTACTCCAAGTTTATATGCTCTAAATGGTAAAGGAATTGAACCAAATATTGTAGTTGAATATAAAGAAAACAAAGATGATCCATTTATGGACTCTCAGATGAGTAAAGCAATTGAATATTTAAAAACTTTAATTAAATAAGATATAATTTATACATGTTAATTGTCATTTCTGGGCCATCTGGTTCAGGAAAAGGAACAATAATTAAAGAAGTTTTAAAGATAAAACCTGATATTGTATATTCAATATCTTATACAACAAGACCAAAAAGAAAGAATGAATTTGATGGAAAAGATTATTTCTTTATAAGTAAAAGAAAGTTCGAGAACTTAATAAAAAAAGATTTCTTTCTTGAATGGGCAAAAGTTTACAATTACTATTATGGCACAAGCAAAGATTTTGTTTTAGAAAATTTAAAACAAAATAAAGATGTAATTTTAGAAATCGAAATTCAAGGTGCAAGAAAAATAAGAGAGATTTTTGATAAACAAAATGTAGTTTTCATATTTATTGCACCTCCTGATTTTGAAGAACTTAAAAGAAGAATCATTGAGAGAAAAAGGGGTGAAACTGAAGAAGAGATAAATGAGAGACTCAATTTTGCAATTCAAGAACTTGAGGAAAGCAAAAATTATGATTATATTATTATTAATGATTCAATAGAGAGAGCAGCAAAAGAAGTTTTAGATGTAATTGAAAAAGAAAGGAGGAAAGCACATGGCAATTAACTTTGATAGAGCAATTAAAAGAACAAAAGGAAACAAATATATATTTACAATTGGAGTTATAAAAAGAGCAAAAGAGCTTTTTTCACTTTATCCATCTCCACAAAAATCTCCTGTTTCTTTTATTGAACTTGCAGCAAAAGATATAGAGGAAGAGAGAGTTGAGATCGCTAAACAATAAAAAAGTTTTAATTGGAATTACAGGTGGAATTGCTGCTTATAAGGTACCAAACTTAATAAGAGACCTCATAAAACTTAATTGTGAAGTAAAAGTTATTTTAAGTGAGAGTGCCTTAAATTTTTTAACTGCATATACTTTAAAAATTTTAACAAAAAATGATGTATTTATAGACCAATTTGAAACTTATGAAAAAGGAAAAATTATACACACTTCCCTTGCTAATTGGCCAGACTTATATGTAATTGTTCCCGCGACTGCAAACACAATTGCAAAAATAAGAAGCGGGATTGCGGATAACCTAATAACTCTTTTCCCTCTATCTTCAACAACAAAAGTTCTTCTTGTTCCGTCTATGCATACAAATATGTATGAAAATCAAATAACTCAAGAAAACTTAAAAGTTTTGAGACAAAGAGGATTTTTTGTTTTAGAGCCAGAGATTGGTGCACTTGCAGGTGGTGATGTAGGAAAGGGAAGATTACCTGAAAATGATAGAATTCTTTTTGAGGTTATTTACCTTCTTTATAAAAAAAGTTTAGAAAATAAAAAAATTTTAATAACAACAGGACCAACAAGAGAATTTATTGATAGTGTAAGATTTATTTCGAATCCCTCAAGTGGAAAAATGGGATTTGAGCTTGCAATTGAAAGTGTATTAAGAGGTGGAAACACTACCTTAATATCTGGTCCTGTAAGTTTAACACCACCACCAAAATTAAATTTTATAAACATCAATTCCACGGATGAGATGTTTAATAATGTTTCAGAAAATTTTGAGAAGGTTGATTTTTTAATTATGTCATCTGCTGTTTGTGATTTTAAACCAAAAGAGATTCATAAAGAGAAAATAAAAAAAGAAAATTTTTCATATTCACTTCAACTTGAGGAAACAATTGATATTTTAAAAGAGATGGGGAAAAGAAAAAAACATCAAAAACTAATTGGCTTTGCACTTGAAACAGAAAATGTATTTGAAAATGCCAAAAAAAAACTCATCGAAAAAAATCTTGACATGATAGTTGTTAATACAATTTCAGAAGAGAGCGGATTTGAAGTTGAAACAAATAAAATATCTATAATTAAGAAAAATGATAATAAAATATATTCATTTCCAGTTTTACCAAAAAGTGAAGTTGCAAAAATAATTTTTGATTTTATGGAGGAGTTATGAATTGGGTTTATATTGAAGATTTAAAAGACCATGTTGGAAAAGAAATAGAAATAAGAGGATGGTTATATAACTCAAGGTTTTCTGGAAAGATAATTTTTCTTATTGTAAGAGATGGAACAGGGTTTACTCAATGTGTAGTTTCTCTTGGAGATGTTGGTGAAGAAATTTTTGAGAGAGCAAGAAAATTAACTCTTGAGTCATCTCTTATTTTAAGAGGAACTGTAAGAGAAGAAAAAAGAGCAATTGGTGGATATGAAATATTAACAAAAGATTTAGAAATAATTCAACTTACAGAAGATTATCCAATTGGACCAAAAGAGCATGGTGTTGAATTTTTAATGGCAAATAGACACTTGTGGCTCAGGTCAAGAAAACAGTGGGCAATTCAAAGGGTAAGAAATGAGTTAATTAAAAGCATAAGAGATTTCTTTTATGAAAATAAATTTTTGCTTTTTGATTCTCCAATTTTAACTCCTTCAGCATGTGAAGGAACAACAACTCTTTTTGATATAGATTATTTTGGAGAAAAAGCATATCTTTCTCAGAGTGGTCAACTTTACAATGAAATCGGTGCAGCAGCATTTGGAAAGGTCTACTGTTTTGGACCAACATTTAGAGCAGAGAAATCAAAAACAAGAAGACACCTTATGGAATTTTGGATGGTAGAACCTGAAGTTGCCTTTTTAGATCTTGAAGGAAACATGAAATTAATAGAAGATTTTGTATCTTATATAGTCCAAAGAGTTATTGAAAAGAAAAAGGAAGAATTAAAAATTCTTGAAAGAGACACTTCAAAACTTGAGAGAGTTAAACCACCATTTCCAAGAGTATCATATAAAGAAGCACTTGAAATTCTTAAGAGAAAAGGAAAAGAAATTCCATGGGGAGAAGATTTTGGTGGAGATGAAGAAACTGCAATATCTGAAGAATTCGAAAAACCAGTTATGGTTTTTAAATATCCAAAAAAATGCAAAGCATTTTATATGAAAGAAGATCCAGAAAATCCAGAACTTTCTCTTTCAGTTGACCTTCTTGCACCTGAAGGTTATGGTGAAATTGTAGGAGGAGGACAAAGAGAAGATAGTTATGAAAAACTTCTTAACAGAATGAAAGAGTTAAATATTCCAATTAAACCTTATGAGTGGTATCTTGAATTAAGAAAATATGGTACATTTCCTCATTCTGGATTTGGCCTTGGAATTGAAAGAACACTTGGTTGGATTTGTGGAATTCATCATGTAAGGGAAACAATACCTCTTCCGAGATTACTTGAGAGAATTTATCCATAAAAATGATATAATTTAATTGATAAATTTTTTCAAAAAGGAGTTTGAACTCTATGTATGTTTATCTAAATAATGCTGCTACAACCAAAGTTGATGGAAGAGTGCTCTTTAAAATGAGTAAATATTTTTCAGAACTATATGAAAATCCAATGACTTCAGATTATTCTCCACTCGCTAAAAATGTTGAAGATGAGATAGAAAAAACAAGAGAGTATACATCAAAACTACTGAATTGTAAACCAAATGAAATATATTTCACATCAGGTGGAACCGAATCTGATAACTGGGCTATAAAAGGAATTTGTTTAAGACACTGGGAAAGTAAAGGAGAAATAATTTCAACACCAATAGAGCACATGGCAATAATAGGAACTTTAAAAACTGTAAAAAAATGGGGATTTGATGTTAAATTTATTCTAGTTGATAGATATGGAATGATTGATCCAAATGACCTTAAAAAATTAATAACAAAGAACACAATTCTTGTTTCTGTTATGCATGCAAATAATGAAATTGGAACAATTGAACCAATAGAAGAGATAGGAAAAATTTGTAAAGAGAGAGGGGTTCTTTTTCATACTGATGCAGTGCAAACTGCATGTCACATTGATATTGATGTTCAAAAGATGAATATAGATTTACTCTCTCTTTCTGCACATAAATTTTATGGTCCAAAAGGAGTTGGAGCACTATTTATAAGAGAAGGAGTTCTTATAGAACCATTTATGGATGGAGGACATCAAGAGCAAGGTTTAAGGTCTGGAACTCACAATTCACCTTCAATTATTGGAATGGGTGAAGCAGTAAACATTGCATTAAAAGAGATGGAAGAAGAGAAAAAGAATGTTCTTTATATGAGAAACATGATTGAAGAGAAAATTAAAGAAGTTGATGGAGTTTACATAAATGGACATCTTGAAAAAAGATTACCAAACAATTTAAGTATAACATTTGAGGGTGTAAAAGCAGAATCTCTTTTAATATATCTTGCAATCAATGGAATAATTGTTTCTGCAGGTGCTGCTTGTAGTGCAAAAGAAAAAGAGCCATCTCATGTTTTAAAAGCGATAGGCCTACCTGATGAACTTGCGTATAACACAATAAGAGTTTCTCTTGGGAAATTCAATCATCCAAAAGAGATTGAATATTTCAATGAAGTTTTAATTCAAGGAATCAAAAAATTAAGAGAGTTAACTCCAAAATAGGAAAAGTTAAATGATTATTTTTAACGACACATTTATAGATCACTTTTTAAACCCAAGAAATGTTGGCGAGATAGAGAATCCAGATTCAATTGGTATTATTGAAGAAGAAAAAAGTGGAGGAAAAGTCATTTTTTATATTAAAGTTAAAGATAAAAAATTAGTTGATATTAAATATAAAATTTTGGGTTGTCCTTCAGCAATAAGTAGTGCAAGTTTAATATCTGAAAGTTTTATAGATAAAACTATTGATGAGTGTCTTCAAATTGACACAAATTTTTTAAAAGAAAAGTTTGGAGATTTGCCTCAAGATATTCTAAATTGCGGAAATTTATCAATTGAAGCATTCAAAAATGCAATTATTAATTTTTTAGATATGGAGGAAAAGAATGATTGATAGAGAAAAAGTAGTTGAAACTTTAAGAGGAATATATGACCCTGAAATTCCAATAAATATTTGGGACCTTGGACTCATATATAAGCTTGATATATATGAAAACAATGATATTTATGTTTTAATGACTCTTACATTTGCAGGTTGTCCTATTGGAAATTATCTTGTAAGTAAAGTTGAGGAAGAGTTAAAAAAAATTGAAAATGTAAATAATGTTAAAGTTGAACTCACATTTGATCCACCATGGACACCTGAAAGAATTAGTGAAGAGGTAAGAAAAGAATTTGGTATATAAATTTTTATGAAAAGAATATATCTTGATAATGCAACAACTACAAGAGTTGATGATGAAGTTGTAAAAGAGATAAATTATTATTATACAGAAATTTATGGTGTTCCATCTTCAATTTTTAGTCATAGAGAAGGTCTTTTAGCAAAAGAGAAAATTGAGAGTGTTAGAGAACAAATTTCAAAAAAGATAAACAAAAAAGAGGGAGAAGTAATTTTTAATTCAGGTGGAACTGAAGGAAACAACATAATAATAAAAGGAGTTAGTAATAAATTAAAAGAAAAAGGAAATCATATAATAACTTCTCCAATAGAGCACCTTTCTGTTTTGAATGTGATAAGACACCTTGAGAAGAAAGGTTTTGAAATTTCTTATGTGAAAGTTGATAAGAAAGGCTTTGTTGATATTGATGATTTAAAAAAATTAATTAGAAAAAATACTGTTTTAATTTCAATTCAAGATGTAAATCAAGAGACAGGAGTTCTTCAAAATATTGAAGAGATAGGAAAAATTGCCAAAGAAAATGGAGTTCTATTTCATGTTGATAGTTGTCTTGGATTTCCATATTTTGATATAGATGTTGAAAAACAAAATATTGATTTCTTAACAATCACAGGTCATAAATTTCATGGTCCAAAAGGAATTGGTGCAATTTATTTAAGAGATTTAAATAAAATTGAGCCAATAATGAATGGTGGCTATAATGAATTTAACATAAGACCTGGAACAGAAAATGTACCACTTATTGCAGGTTTAGGAAAAGCAATTGAAATTTTCAATAAAGAAGACCTCAAGAAAATAAATGAGTTAAGATTATATCTTCTTGAAAGAATTAAAAACGAAATTTCAGATATTAGAATTAATACTCCTATTGAAAAATCTCATCCTGGAATTTTAAATATAACTTTTTATTTTGTTGAGGGAGAATCAATTGTTTTAAGAATGGACATGATTGGTGTTTCATTTATAACTGGTTCTGCATGTTTCAGCAAATCTCTTGAAGCAAGTTATGTTCTTTTAGCAATGGGTTTGACTCATGAAGATGCACATGGATCAATTAGATTTTCTCTTTCAAAATATAATACAAAAGAAGATATAGATTACACAGTTGAAGAATTAAAGAAAACAATTAAATTTTTAAGAGACCTAAGTCCTCTTAAAAGGGAGAGTTAATTATGTCTTTACCATATTCTAAAAAAGTTATAGAACTCTTTTTAAATCCAAAAAATGTTGGAGAAATAGAAAATCCAGATGGTTTTGCAACAGAAGGAAGCCCTGCTTGTGGTGATATGGTTTCAGTTTATATTAAAGTTGATAAAGAAACTCAAAAAATTGTTGATATAAAATTTAAATCTTTTGGTTGTGCATCAAACATAGCAACAGCATCTATTGTTACCGAAATGGTAAAAGGGAAGACACTAGATGAGGCAAAGAAAATAACTTGGAAGGAAGTTGTTGATGAATTAGGTGGTCTTCCACCAGTTAAAATTCACTGTTCAATTCTTGCAGTTGATGCACTTCAAGCAGCAATAACAAACTATGAAGAAAAAATGGGGATTCAAAAAGAAAAAGTTCCAACTGATGAAAATTTAATAAGAAAAAGATTAAGGCATGTTATTGACCCAAATACAGGAAAAGAAATTATTGGTTCAGGAGTTGTCAGGTCGATTGAAATAAAAGATGGCATAATTAATATTGAATTAAATATGAGTGAATTAAATCAATTTGCAAATTCAATAAAAGAAGAAATTCAAGAAAAATTAAAATATAGATGGGATGTAAAGGAGGTTAATGTAAAGTTTTTAGAATAGACATGTTAGATGTTATTTTAGCAACAAACTTAAAAGAAAAATTACTAGATATCTTAGAAGAAGTTGAAAAGGGAAAATCTTATTTAATTGTTAAAAGAGGTAAACCATCTGGAGTTCTACTTAATGTCGAATTTTATGAGAGTTTAGTTGAAACAGTGGATCTTCTAAAAGATAAAGAATTTTTAAAAGAGTATCTTAAGATTGAAGAAGATTAAACTTCTTTTAGACAACTTTTATCTTCTCAATGAAGAAGTTTATAAAAATGGAAAAATTATTTTATCAAAAAAAACTGAATTTAATTATCCAAGATTTTCCTTTATAATTCTTTCGGCAAGAAAATTTGATAAAGAAAAAATAATAAATATTTTAAATTCATTTAATCAAAAAGAAATTTATGAATATGTTTTTATTGTTGGAAAAGATGAAGATAAAGATTGGTTATTAAAGAATTTAAATTTATTAAATGGAAAAGTAATTTTAAATCCAAATCCACAAGATGTTCTTTATACATCAATCAAACTCTCAATCAGAGCAATAAGTGAAAAAGTTGATTATATATGCTTTCATTTTTCTATCTTATCAAACATAAAAAGAGAAACTGTAAAGTATCTTATTGATAAAGTTATAAAAAGTGATAAGGAAATTTTTATTCCTACTTATAATTCAAAAAGAGGTCATCCAATAATATTTAAAAAAGAGATGAAAAAAATTTTATTTGATTTGAGAAAAGAAAAAGGGCTTCCATATATTTTAAAAAAATACAAAGATAAAATTGAGGAAATTGAAGTAGGTGATTCAGGAGTTCTAAAATGAGAGTTGCAACATGGAATATAAATTCAATTAAATTAAGAATTGATTATTTATTAAAATTAATCAATGATTATCAAATTGACATTATTTGTCTTCAAGAGACAAAAATAAGTGATGAAAATTTTCCAATTGATGTTTTTAATAGAGAGAATCTTTTTGTTTCTTTTTCAGGTGAAGGTGGAAAAAATGGAGTTGCAATAATTTCAAAAACAAGACCAAAATTTGAAAGAATAGGTTTTCTTGATGGAGAAGAAGACATAGAAAGAAGGTTAATAGGAATTAAAATAGATGATAAATATTTTATTAGTGTATATGTTCCTCTCGGTGGACCAAAATCTTCAGAAAGGTTTTTCTATAAATTAAGATTTTTCGATAGATTAAAAAAATATTTTAATAGATTTCACAAAAAGGATGAAAAGATTTTTTTATGTGGAGATTTTAATGTTGCCCTTGAAGATTTTGATGTATATGACCCTCAAGAATTAGAAGGTGAAATTGGTTTTATGATTGAAGAAAAAGAAAAACTTAAAGAATTTTTATCTTGGGGATTTCATGACTCATATAGAACCCTTAACCCAGATAAAAAAGAATTTTCTTGGTGGGATTACAGATGGAATTCATATGAAAAGAATAAAGGTATGAGATTAGATTATATTTTTATCACAGAGCCTCTTATTAAAACTTTAAAACAATCTATTATAGTAAAAGATTATAGAGAACTCGAAAAACCATCAGACCATATCCCAGTTATAGTTGAGATAAATGAGTAAAATTTTATTGATTTATTAAATTATTTTCAACATCTGGATAAATTAAATCAATTTCTTTTTGTAAATCAATTGTATATTTTAAGGTAGTTACAATTTTTGGGTAAGTTATTATTTCATCAAAAGAAAGATATCTTTCTTTTTTATCTTTAAGCCACTTATTTAAAACCTGATATCCACATATCATATACTCATAAACATCTTTTTCAATATTTCTAAAATATTGAGTTTCATTCATGTAAACTCTTTTTTCATTTTCATCATATTTTACAAATTTAACAAGATTATTTCCTTCAACTTCAAATTTTGAAATAGGATTATTTAATTTATCTGATTTCAAAAGGTTAAGTTCAACTAATTCTTTTCCTAATTCACCAATCTTTTTTAAAATCTCATAATTTTTTGTAAATGGAACTTTTGGAAAATCAACTTTTAAAAACTCTTTGTGTTTTTCTCTATAAACATTTGAATATAAAATACCATAAATATAATATAAAATTTCTTCAGGAGACACATCTTTATTATATACATTTTTAAGCATTTCAATAATTTCATTTTTTATATTTGAAACTTTCTTTTTTACCTCACACTCTTTTATAAACATATAATTTTTATCTAATGAAGGGTAGAGATAGAGAGGAAATATAGATTCTTGAGTTTATTATCTGAACGAATTACTCCATCAGAAATTATTAATTTTGTAATAAAAAAAATAATTACAAGGTTTATTAGGCAACATTTGTCTTCTTGTAATTAACCCTAAATTTTCTCTCATCATGTGTTGCATAACTTCTTTTCTTGTTCTCCAAACAACAGAATCATGTTAAAAAATCCATCTTATATCAAAAGGTCTATATAAAATTTTTGTAAAATAACTATTAATAAAATCTTCATTTAATTTATACATGTCTTCTCTTGCTTTTGAAATTTTCCATGCATAATTTTTAGTTAATTTTAAATCTTCTCTTAACAATTCATCTAAATAATTTTTATCTCTAAATATATTTATTCTCATTTTAATTTATTCAAATCAAAATCAATAACAAAATCATCTCTTGCAGTAATAATACCAGTTGAATAAATATTTAAAATATCAATTATTTTAATAAACTTATCATAAAGCTCTATTTCTTTTTCTTCTCTTAGAATAAAAAGAAAAATTCCTCTTTTGATTTAATCTCAAAAATTTACAAGTTTTTATATTATTCTCATTTAAAAATTTATATTTCTCTTCACTTAATCCTTATAAATCAGAATAATAAACTTTCTATTCTACTTTAGAATTTTTATATTTAATGAAAATTGAAATTACCACTCCTTGTTTTATATCAAAAACATTTAGGAATACAAAAAACAACAAATGTCGTTAATAGAAACTATTAATAAAAAAATGAAGTTTGAGTTTTATTCAGATTATAAAAAATGTTATAATTTGATAACTGAATTTTTGAAATAAATTAAATTTATAGTATAATAAAAATCTATGAATTTTATTAAGGAGGATATATAGAATGGCAAGAAGATGCGATATTTGTGGAAAAGGACCAATGAGTGGAAACACTGTTTCACACTCAAATAGAAAAACAAGAAGAGTTTGGAAACCTAATTTACATAAAGTTCAAAGAGTTGTCAGTGGAAAACTTCTTAAACTTAATGTTTGCTCAAAATGCTATAAAAAACTTGATGAACTCATAGCGACTCGCTTATAACAAGAATAAGACCTTCATCAAAATCAACTTCCCCCTTTTTATCTATAAATTCATTACTTAATGTTTCTGAACTTCCAAGATAAATATTTTTTCCATTTAATTCATATTTTAAATTTCTTATTTTTAAGTTTTTGATTTCAAAAGTCAAAGGATAAAAAGAAACAATACCTTTTTCTTTTCTTTGAAACTTATATTTTTTATCAATTAAAAAAATATAAAAAGGAGGGTGAAAAATTAAACCTTTTGCACCCTCCTTATAAATCTTTAATAAAAGAGAAATATTAAAAAGAGTGTGGTCTAATCTATCTCCTATTGCTCCCCAAAATTCAATTTCTTTAAAATCTCTTTCAATTAAATAATCAACTGCAAGTTCAGAATCACTTTTGTTTTTCTCTTTAGGAAAGGTAATTTTATTTTCAAATTCAATATGATTTATTGAATCAAGATCACCTATAATTAAATCTGGTTTAATATTTAGTTTAATTGAATTTAAATAACCACCATTACAAGAAATTATGAATGTTCTATTTTCTAACCTCTTTTTGTATTCATCTAAATCATAAGAGAGAGTTCCATTTAAAATAATAACTGCTCTTTTTAAATTTTCCAAATCTCTTTTCTTCTCCTTAGTATGTATATTACTAGAATTGCAACAATAGTTCCAGGAATAAGATGAGATAAAATGTATGAAGCAACATAAAAATGAACATTCATTCCCTTTGGAGCAAATTGAGTAAAATATAAAATTCCTGAAATATAATGAAATATAAATCTTCCAAAGGCACCGATAATTATTCCAATTATCCAATATTTATTTTTAAAGATATTAAAACCAGAAAAACCAAGAGCCATGTGAGCAAATGGATAATCTAGCAAAAGTTGAAAAGGGTGAATTACAAAATAATCGGTTATTAAAAGAAGAAAACCAACAATTGCTCCTAATATTAATCCATTTTTTATTCCTCTTTTTAAAGAGATAAAGAAAACTGGTATCATATCAAGTCCAATATTTCCACCTTGTGGCATCTGAAAGAAAATTTTGCTCAAATATGCAAGAAGTAAACTTAATGCACTAAGTATCCCTATTTCTGTAATTTCGCTTATTGTTAAAAATTTACTTTTCATTTTTATGCTGTTTGTTTTAAAATTTCAACCAATCTTTCGCCAGCAAGTTTAAAAACAATAATTGAGATGATAATTTCAGGAGCAATATAGGAAATATTATAGACAAATGAATAATATGCTGGATTCCAACCTTGAGGTGAATATTGAGAGAAATATATTATACCTGAAATAAAATGCATCAAAAATCTTCCAAGAAGTCCAACTATGATACCTAAAATTTTATTTTTAAAAAATCCACATAGTCCAATTAAACCAAAAGCAATTGGATAATCAAGTAAAAGTTGAATTGGATGAACAACATAAGGACCAATAATCAATTGTATTAAGCCATGAATTATTCCAACTGTTAAACCGACTTTTCCACCATATCTAAACGCAATTATCATAATTGGAACAAGAGATGCAGCAGTTACAGAACCACCCTGAGCCCAAAAACCAGAAATTTTAATTTCAGAAAGTATTGTTGATAATGCTAGTGCAAGACCAATCTCTGCAATTTGTCTTGATGTTAATTTTTCTTTTCTTCTTAAAACAATTCCCAAAAAAAGAGCAGATAAAATAATCATTACAATCATTATGATTGTGTGGACAGTAGGATTTGAGAAAAATTCATTGAATGCTTCAAAAAAGTTTTGCATCTTTTGCCTCCCTTTTTAAAATTTTAGCCAAGGGAAGCGGGGGAAATGTTTAGCACTTCCTCCGCTGGCATTACCCAGTTCAGGTTCAAAGGGTTGGGAAAGATATACTCTTTCCCTCTCAGCCGCCCAAACAAAGCAGCACCCCTGGCCTAGTATAATTATATCAATTAAATTTTCCTTGACAATATATAAAGTTAAAATATAATGAAAATATAAAATTTCATAAATTAAAGGAGGATTGAGCAATGAGAAAGAATCCACCTGAAAAGGTTACGGAAGATAAGATTTGTTTTGATGTTTCTGAAATAGAACCAATCTTGTCTGGACCTTCGCTTCATCTTAAACCATGGACACCAAAAGCAATAAAACTGTCAACTGGTGAAATGATGCTTATAAGAGAAGCAAAGTTAGAAGAGGCACCAACACTACTAAATTACCTTAGAAAGTTTTTAGATATAGATCATGATTTTTATGATATTGTTGGTGCAAGAGTTTATGCAGAGGTTCTTGGTTGGTATAGAAATAGGTTAAAAGATCCATACACTCTTCTTGGAATAATTGATGGAAAAGTTGTTGGTTTTGCAAATGGAAGACTATTTAATAAAGATATCAATATTTCACTACATACAATGGCATTCAGAAGAGGAGGAAAAATTGGTGCTGTAATGTATTATGCAAAAACTTGGTATGCTTTTGAAATCTTAGGAAACAAAGAATTTTGGGCAACATATGAGAGTTACAATGGATGGAAGAGATGGGGTATAGGCATGGCACAACCATCATACCCTTGGCCAGAATATCAACATGAACTTGGTGGAGCAAGAGTTTACTATGTAACTAAAGAATATTGGGATGCAGTTGTTAAAAATTATATTAGAGATATGGTTGGTGCAGATTTTGAAGAAGCAACTGAAGAATTAATCAAAAAGAACGAAAATATTTACATGCCAGAGACTCTCGAAGAGTAAATTTTAGGTTTTTATCGTTTTTCCCCCCTTTTCAAAAAGGGGGCTTTTTTATTTTTATCAACTTAAAATGTTATAATAAAACAATGAAAGGAATTAGGCCAGAGAAACTTAAAAAGATGGTAAAAGAAGAAGTTTCTCTTATTTTAAGAGAAAAGATACAGGATCCAAGAATTAGAGAAAAATATTTAACTGTTACAGATGTTGAATTTTCAGCAGATCTTAAACATGTTAATATATATATTTATGTTCATAATAAAGAAGAAAAAGAGTTAGTTTTTGCTGGATTAAAATCAGCATCGAAATTTGTTCAAGAAGAAATTGGAAAACATTTAAAGTTAAGATACACTCCAATTGTTCACTTCAAAGAAGATGAAACGCTTGATAGAGGAATGAAGGTTATTGAAATTCTAAACAAATTAAAAGATGAAAAAAGTAATAGAGACAATAAAGAATCATAAGAGATTCTTACTTATTTCTCATGAAAATCCAGATGGAGATGCTGTAGGGTCTGTTTTAGGTTTATATTTTGGTTTAAAAAAATTGAAAAAATTTGTAGTTCCAGTATTACCAGATCCTGTACCTAAAATTTATTCATTTTTAAAAGGTTCTGATCAGATAAAACAAGATTTTGATTTAGATGAAATTGAAGCAGCAATTGTTCTTGATTGTGCAGATATTGGAAGAGTAGAAAATCTTAAAAAAAAGTTAACAAAAATTCCTAAAAAAATAAACATTGACCATCACCCCTCAAATTTTTCTTTTGGAGAAATAAATTACATTGATCCAAAGTCATCTTCAACATCTGAACTTGTTTTAAAAATATTAAATAAATTGAATATCAAAATTGATAAAGATATATCTTATGCACTTTATACAGGTTTAATGACAGATACAGGTGGATTTAGATTTGCAAATACAAATTTAAACACATTTAAAGCAGCAACTTTTCTTGTTAAAAATGGAGCAAATCCCTTTTATATATCAGAAATGGTTTATAGTATGAAGCCTTTAAAGGCACTTAAACTTCTTGGAAGGGCACTTGAGAAACTTAAAAAGGAAAATGGAATAATATTTTCTATTCTTACTCTTGATGATTTTAAAAAATTTGATGCAGAAGAAGAAGATGCAGAGGGTGTTGTTGAATTTTTAAATAAATCAAATGAAGCAAATATTGCTATTTTATTTAAACAAAAAAATAATGGATTTTATAAAGTTAGTTTAAGAAGCAAAGGAGATATTGATGTAAAAGATATTGCAATAAAATTTGGTGGGGGAGGACATATGAATGCAGCAGGTTTTGATATAAAAGAAAATCCAAAGAGTGTACTCGAAAAAATTTTATTGGAGTTAAAAAATAGATGAAAGATTTTTATTGTGGAATTATTAATTCCTTTAAACCACCAGGTATAACATCTTTTCAATTTATGAATACTATTAAAAAAATATGCAAATTTAAAAAAGTCGGTCATGGGGGGATTTTAGATTTTATGGCACAAGGAGTTCTGCCTATTCTTGTTGGAGAAGCAACAAAATTAACACCACTTCTATTTTTATTACCAAAAGAATATGAGGGAGAGATAACCTTTGGAATTAAAACAGATACTGATGATATCTGGGGAAATATTTTAGAAAAAAAAGATTCATCATTTGTAAACCTGAAATTGATAGAAAAAGTAAAGGATGAATTTATTGGAAGGCTTACACAATTACCTCCTCAATTTTCTGCAAAAAGAGTTTCAGGTCATAGAGCATATGAACTTGCAAGGAAAGGAGAGATTGTTGATTTAAAAGAGAGAAAAGTAGAAATATATCAATTTGAAATTATAGATTTTATGGATGGTAATTTTCCAAAATTAAAATTTAAAGTTCTTTGTTCATCAGGAACCTATATGAGAAGTATAGCAAGAGATATTGGTGAGAAACTAGGGACTTTTGGAACTTTATCATATTTAATAAGAACGGCAGTTGGTAAACTTGAGGCAAAAGAAAGTTATCATCTTGATGAAATTGAAGAATTGGTTTTGAATAACAATTTAAATGATTTAATAATTTCTATAAGTAATTTTCTTGATTTTATTCCAAAGGTTCAACTTCCACAGAAAAAATTAGCATTATTTAAGAATGGTTCTCAAATAAAATATGAACACCCTTTTTTAAGAGGTGGTTATATTTTAGTTATAGATGGAAATCAAGAAGCAGTAGGAATTGGTAAATATATTGAAGAAACAGGAATATTAAAACCAGTTAGAATTTTAAACACAAATGAAGATATTTGGTGATTTCGAAAAGATAAAAGAGCCGATTATAATATCAATCGGAACTTATGATGCAGTTCATTTAGGACATTTAGAAATAATTAATAGAATGAAAAATCTCAATTTAAAAACTTGTATTGTTTCATTTTATCCTCCGCCTTTTATATTTTTTGGTTTAGAAGAAAAAGTTTTGTTTACAATTGAAGAAAAAATAGAAATTTTTAAAGATTTAGGAATAGATTATTTATTTTTTATTGAGTTTAATGAATATATTAAAAATTTAACTTCAGATGAGTTTATTAAAATTCTTATTTCGAATTTAGATATTAAATGTTTAATTGTTGGAAAATCATTTAAATTTGGAAAAAATAAAGAAGGAGACAGAAAAAAATTAGAGGAATTAAGCAATTTATATGGCTTTAAAATTGAATTGATTGAAGAAAAAAAAGTTGAAAAAGAAAAAATAAGCAGTAGTAAAATTAGAAAGTTAATTAAAATGGGAGAAATTGAGCATGCAAATAGGTTTTTATATAAAAATTATTTTGTTATAGGAAAAAATGAAAACGATCAGTTAATAATTGATCCAATTAAACTTCTGCCACCAGATGGAAAATATTTTGTTAAGATTAATAATGAAAAGAAAGAACAAATAATTGAAATTATAAAGAGAGAAATAGTTATAAGAGAAAATATTTTATCAGAAAAAATTAAAATAGAATTTTTAAACAAAATCAATGAAACTATTTAATTAACAATAAATTTTTGTATAATTTCAATTATAGAAATAATTTTTGTTTTTTAGGAGGAATTTTTATGGATTTAGATAAACTCTATTCACCAAAAGAAGTAGAAAGTGAAATTTACAAATTCTGGTTAGATGAAAACATTTTTTATTCTAATAATAATAGCGATAAAAACCCATACTCAATAGTTATGCCTCCTCCAAATGTAACAGGATCACTTCATTTAGGCCATGCATTTAACTTAACACTTCAAGATATAATGATAAGATTCAAGAAGATGAAGGGGTTTGAGGTTTTGTGGATACCAGGAGTTGATCATGCAGGAATTGCAACTCAACTCATGGTGGAAAATGATTTGATTAAAGATGGAATTACAAAAGAAGAATTAGGAAGAGAAAAATTTCTTCAAAAAGTTTGGGAGTGGAAAGAAAAATATGGAAACAAAATAGTTGAACAACAGAAAAGGTTAGGTATATATGCAGATTGGTCAAGACATCGATTCACAATGGATCCAGAGTATCAGAGAGCAGTACTTAGGGTATTTATTACACTTTATAATGAAGGGTTAATTTATCAAGGTGAATATATGATAAATTGGTGTCCAGTTTGTAAAACTTCTCTTTCAGATCTTGAGGTTGAACACATTGAAGAAAAAACAAATCTTTATTTTATAAAATATCCATTTAAAGACTCTAATGACTTTATTGTTGTTGCAACAACAAGACCTGAAACAATGCTTGGAGACACTGCTGTTGCAGTAAATTCTAAAGATAAGAGATATAAAAATTTAGTTGGAAAAATTTTAATTTTACCAATAGTTGGAAGAGAAATTCCATTAATTGAGGATGAAGTTGTTGATATGGAGTTTGGAACAGGTGCTGTTAAGGTAACTCCTGCACATGATCCATTAGATTATGAAATTGGTTTAAGACACAATTTAGAAAAAATAAATATTTTAACAGAAGATGGAAAGATAAATGAAAATGGTGGTAAATTTGCTAACCTTTCAAGGTTTGAAGCAAGAGAAAAAATTATTAATGAATTAAAAGAAAAAGGGTATCTTGTTGAAATAAAAGATTATATTCATACTGTTGGAATTCATGATAGATGTAAAAATTTAATTGAGCCATACATATCAAAACAGTGGTTTGTTAAAATGAAGCCCCTAGCAGAAGAGGGAATTAAAGCAGTAAGAGATGGAAGAGTAAAAATTATTCCTGAAAGATGGCAAAAAGTTTATGAAGATTGGCTTATAAATATTAAGGATTGGTGTATTTCAAGACAAATATGGTGGGGGCACAGAATTCCAGTTTATTATTGCAGGAGTTGTAACAAAAAATTTACAAGTGAAGATGAAATACAAATATGTCCTGATTGTGGTGGAGAAGTTGAAAGAGATAATGATGTTCTTGATACATGGTTCTCTTCAGGTTTATGGCCCTTTGCAACTCTTGGATGGCCAGAAAAAACAAAAGACCTTGAATTTTATTATCCAACATCACTTCTTGTAACAGGATATGATATTCTATTTTTCTGGGTTGCAAGAATGGTTATGTTTGGATTTTACTTTATGAAAAAAGAACCATTTAAACATGTACTAATACATGGTCTTATAAGGGATGAAAAGGGAAGAAAGATGAGTAAAACTATTGGAAATGTTATTGATCCTATTGAACTTATTAATGAGTATGGCGCAGATGCAACAAGATTTACTTTTTCTCAACTTTTCACACTTGGTGGTCAAGATGTTAACCTTTCAATAGGAAGAATTAAATTTTCAAGAAATTTCATGAATAAAATTTGGAACTCAGGAAGATTTGTAATAAATTTCCTTAAAGATTTTAATCCAGATGAAAAAATTGAACTTTCATTACAAAAAGAAGATAAGTGGATTTTTTCAAGATTGCATGAAGTTTCAGAACTTGCAAATAAATTTATAGATAGTTATGAATTTGGAGAGATAACAAGAATTTTATATGAATTTTATTGGCATGAATTTTGTGATTGGTATATTGAACTCTCAAAATTTAGAAATGATAAAACAAATAAATATGTTTTATTTACTGTTTTTGTAAATTCTCTTAAACTTTTCCATCCTCTTATCCCTTTTATAACTGAAAAACTCTATAAGATTTTATTACCTCATGAAAAGACAATTGTTCATTCAAAATATCCTAATAAAGAAGATTTTATATTTGATGATAAATCAATTGAAGAATTTAAAATTTTTATGGAGATAAATAAAAGTATAAGGAATTTAAAGAGTGTTTTAAATATACCATTAAAGAAAAAAGAAAAAGTTTATATAAGATTTGATAATGAATTTCTTAACTATTGGAAAAATTATATAGAGAAATTATCTTATTGCGAGATTTTAAATAAGGATGAGGAGGATTTAAAAAGTATAAAAGACATCGCTCTTGGAGCAGAAATTATTCTTTATATTGAAAAAGAGTATCCAATTGAAGAAAGAATTAAAATTATGGAAAAAGAGATTGCGTCACTCAAAAAAGATATATCTTCATTAAAGAGTAGATTGAGCAATAAAGATTTTCTTGAAAAAGCACCTCTTGATGTTATAGATGAGACCAAAGAAAAATTAAATGAAAACGAGAATAGATTAAAACTCCTTTCAATGCATATAGATGAATTGAAAAGTTAAATGTTTACTTATTTTGAAGCACTTGAATTTTTGGGAAAAAGAGAGAGAAGAGGAATAAAGCCAGGTTTAGAGAGAATAGAAAGATTACTTAAATCTTTAGGAAATCCTCATTTAAACAAAAAAATAATTCATATTGCAGGAACAAAAGGTAAAGGATCAACTGCAGTTTTTGTCACTAATTTACTTATGGCACATGGTTTTAAAGTTGGATTATATACATCACCACATCTTCAATGTTTCAGAGAAAGAATCTCAATAGATAAAAAATTGATTGATTCAAAATATTTTGGTGAAAATATTTTTATTATAAAAAAAATTTATGAAAATACCCCAATTTTCAAAGAAATAGGTGAACCAACACTTTTTGAAATTTTAACCGCTTTAGCATTTAAATATTTTGATGAGAATAATGTTGATTTTATAGTTCTTGAGGTTGGACTTGGTGGAAGATTGGATGCAACAAATATAATTGAAAGCCCTTTAGTTTCTATAATAACCACAATAGATTATGACCATACAGAAATTCTTGGAAACACAATAAGAGAAATTGCTTTTGAAAAAGCAGGAATAATTAAAGAAAAATCTCCACTTGTTGTTTCAAAACAAAGAGATGAAGCAATGGAAGTTATAATAAATAGAGCAAAGGAATTAAACTCGAATGTTTTCATTGAAAGAAAAGATTTCACAACTTATGATATTAATTTTCTTAAAGATAAGACAATTTATTCATATAAATCTGATAAAAATGTTTTTGAGAATTTAGAATTAAAACTTCTTGGTAGATATCAAGTTTCAAATTCATCATTAGCAATAAAATCAATAGAGATAATTGAAGAAAAGGGAATAATTAATATAGATGAAAAAAAATTAAGGAAGGGTTTATTTGAAAGTTTTATTGCAGGAAGAGGGGAAATTATTGAAAAATTTGGAAAAACATTTATAATAGATGGTTCTCACAATGTTGTTTCAATTTCTGAAATAAAAGAGTTTATAAAAACATATTTTGATTATGGTAAAATAAATTTGATTTTTGGTGTGTTGGGAGATAAAGATATCGAAGGAATTTTTAGAGTATTGATACCAATAATCGACAAAGTTATTTTAACTGCTCCAGAAGGAGCAAAAGAAAGAAGAGTATCTCCTTTTAAGTTAAATGATATTTATAAAAAATTAAATCCTAATGGAAAAAGTTTGATAACAAAAAATTTAAGAGAAGCATTTGAAGAATCTTTTAAATTTTTTGACAATAAACCGATCCTTGTCACTGGTTCATTTTATGTTGCAGGTGAATTTAGAACTCTTTTAAATAGATACAATAATTATTAGGAGGTGTCTTTGGGAGAAGTTGTTGGAGATATTTTTGAACCATTAGTAAAATATACAACTTATTTTTATCTTGTTCTTATTCTTTTAAATTTACTTCTTGCTTATTGGGCATTCCAAGATTCTAAAAAGAGAGGATTTGGTCCATATCTTTGGTTAATTTTGATTTTATTTGGTGGAGTTATTTTTCCTTTTATTTATAAAACATTCGCAAATCCATCTTGGATATTTCATATTCTCTCAATTCCAATTGGCGGATTGATTCCACTTCTAATATATCTATTAATAAGGCCACCATGGACAAAAGAAGAACTTGAAATTGACAAACTTGAAAGAGAAACTTTACAACTTGAAAGAGAGTATTGGGCTCATCTTCTTTCAAGAGAAAAGGCTAAATGTCCAAATTGTGGAGCACCTATAAGAGAAAATTTTCTTATTTGCCCCTATTGTAAAACAAAATTAAAAAAAGAGTGCACTTTTTGTGGAAAGCCAATTGAAATTGATTGGGATGTTTGTCCTTATTGTGGGCATGAACAGAGAAAGAAGGAGGAAAAGATTGAATGAAGGTTTTAACATTTAAAAAAGGAGGGGTTCATCCAGAAGAATCAAAATTTACAAAAGATAAAAAAATTGAGGAATTTTTTGATGTTGAAGAAGTTATAATACCACTTCATCAACATACTGGAGCACCTAATGAACCACTTGTTAAACAGGGTGATTATGTTAAAGTTGGACAAAAAATAGGTGATTCAAAAGCAAAAGTTTATGCTCCAGTTCACTCATCAGTATCAGGAGAAGTTAAAAGTATTGAAAATGTTATTTTACCAACTGGAAGATCTTCTCTTGCAATAAGAATTAAAAATGATTTTAAAGAAGAAAAGAGCTATGAACCAAGAGAACTATCTAAAATTGAATCACTTTCAAGAGAAGAATTTTTGGATCTTATTAAAGAAGCAGGTATTGTTGGAATGGGTGGTGCAGCATTTCCAACTCACATAAAGTTATCTCCTCCACCTGATAAAAAAATTGAATATTTAATTATAAATGGTGCTGAATGTGAACCATTTTTGACTTGTGACTATAGATTAATGGTTGAAGAGAGTGAAGGAATTGTTAAAGGTATTGAAATTTTGAAAAAAATTATCAATCCTCAAAAAATATTAATAGGAATAGAAGATAATAAAACTGAAGCAGCAGATGAACTAAATAAATTCATTAAAGCAAGAAATTTAAATGGTTCAACAGAAATAGTTATTTTAAAAACAAAGTATCCCCAAGGTTCAGAAAAGCATCTAATTAAGGCAATTTTGGGAAAAGAGGTTCCTTCTGGTGGTTTACCTTTTGATGTTGGATGTATTGTGCAAAATGTTCAAACTGTTTTTGCAATAAAAGAAGCAATTTATGATGGTAAACCTTCAATAGATAGAGTTTTAACTGTAAGTGGTTCAGGTGTTAAAGAACAAAAAAACTTAAGAGTGAAAATTGGTACTATTTCAGAAGATATTATCAAATATTGCGGTGGAGCAATTGAGAATCTCAAAAAAATAATTTTTGGTGGTCCAATGATGGGGTTTTCATCTTATACTCTGAATATTCCCATTACAAAAGGAACTTCAGGAATTCTTCTTTTTACAGATAAAGAGGTTAAAGAATATGAAGAATACCCATGTATAAGATGCGGAAGATGTGCTGATGCATGTCCAATGTATCTTATGCCTATGCTTATAGATGCTTATTCAAGAATTGATGTTTTTGAAAAGGCAAAATTTTATGGTGCATTGGATTGTATAGAGTGTGGAACATGTGCTTATGTTTGTCCATCAAAAAGACATCTTGTTCAAAGTATTAGATTTACAAAAGGTGAACTATTAAAGAAGAAATAAAAAGGAGGAGAAAATGGCTGAATATAAAGTAATTGTTTCTTCTTCACCACATATAAAAGATACATTAACTGTTTCTAAAATTATGAAGATGGTTTTTTTTGCTCTTCTTCCCGCAGCAATTTGGGGGGTTTACTCATTTGGAATTCAAGCGCTTTTTATTATATTAACAAGTATAATAACAGCAGTTATTTCAGAATATCTTTATGAAGTTATTACAAAACAAAAAATTACAATTGGAGACTGGAGTGCTGCTGTAACAGGTTTGCTTCTTGGAATGATAACTTCACCTTTTACTCCATTATGGATAATCGCAATTGGTTCTGCATGTGCAATTATTATTGCAAAACAACTTTTTGGTGGAATTGGTTCAAATTTTATAAATCCAGCACTTTTTGGAAGAGCAGTTATATTTTTATCATGGACAGGAATTTTAAATAAATGGATTGACCCTCAATATAACTTTTTTAAAGTTTTATATAGAACAGGAACTAACCAAATCATTACATCAGCAACTCCACTGGACCTTTTCAGATCTGGTCAACTAAAAATCTCCTCAAATTTATATTTTGACCTCTTTTTTGGAAGAATTGGAGGATCAATTGGTGAGACATCAAAATTTTTACTTATTCTTGGATTTATTGTTTTAATTTTAATTAGAAGAGATATCATTGATATAAAAATTCCAGTTTCAATTATTCTTACAGTTGCACTTTTATCAATTCTTTTCAGACAAGATCCACTTTTTCATATATTATCAGGAGGTTTGATTATTGGTGCATTTTTTATGGCAACTGATTATGTTACAAGTCCAATTACAAATTTAGGAAAGCTAATTTATGGAATTGGTATTGGTGCTTTAACTTTTGTGATAAGAAATTGGGGAATTTATCCAGAAGGTGTTTCTTTTGCAATTCTTTCTATGAATGTTGTTACTCCTTTTCTTGATCAATTAAAACCAAGAATTTTTGGAACTGGAGGAAAGAAATGAATAAAATAATAAAATCTGGTATAACTGTTTTTATAATAGCAACAATTGGTGCTGTTTTACTATCTTGGGTTTATTCTTTTACATCTCCAAAAATTGAAGAACAAAAGTATGAAACAATTAAAAGCGCTATAAGTGAAATTTTTCCAGATCTCGATAATTTTGAATCTATTTCTGATTATTCTAATAAAGATATCGGTGGTGGAATTAATATAATAGATGTTTACAAAGTTAATTTAAAAGATGGAAATTTAGGTTATATTATTAGAGCAAAATTTTCTGGATATGGTGGAAAAATTGAATCTCTTTTTGGATATGAAGGAGAAAAATGTAAAGGTATATATGTTTTAGAACACAGTGAAACTCCGGGGCTTGGTGCAAAAATTGCTGAAAATTCATTTAGGAATCAGTTTGTGAATAAAAATTTAAAAGACCCATTTAAAGTAAAAAGTGATGTTAATGCAATCTCTGGTGCCACAATTTCATCAAATGCAGTAGCTCTTGCAATTAAAAAGATTGGTGTGTTTTATCTTGAAAATGTAAAAGGGAGGAAATAGATGAAGAGGAACTTAATAAAAGAGTTTACAAAGGGTTTAACAAGAGAAAATCCAATACTAATTTTAATGTTAGGACTCTGTTCTGTTCTTGCAGTATCAACTGATGTCGCAAATGGGATTGGAATGAGTTTAGGGTTTAGTTTTGTTTTAATAATAGCAGAAATTCTTTCCTCAGCATTTAGAAAAATAATTCCAAATGAAGTAAGAATTCCAATTTTTTTAATCTTTATTGCCGTTCCCACAACAATAGTTGATCTTATAATGAAGGCATATTTTCCACCTCTATCAAAATCTATGGGTGTTTTTATTCCTTTAATTGTTGTTAATTGTATAGTTTTAGGAAGAGTCGAAGCTTTTTCTTCTAAAAGAATTCTTTCTGAAACATTAATGGATTCGTTAGGAATGGCCTTTGGATATTCATGGGTTATTATTCTTTTAAGCGCAATCAGAGAAATTTTAGGAAAAGGAACATTTCTTGGAAAAGAAGTGTTTTCTAAAAATTTTGAACCAATGGCTATTCTCTCATTTCCACCTGGAGGATTTTTCTTGATTGCTATTTTTATTGCAGTTTTAAATGGAATTTTAAAAAGGAGGGAATAGATGTTAAGTAACTTACTCAAAATAATAATTGCTGCAACAATTGTTGATAATATGGTTTTTATAAGATATCTTGCTCTTTGCTCTTATGTTGGAATAACAAGTTCAATTGATGCATCTATTGGTATGACTTTTGCTGTAATTTTTGTTCAAACTCTTGCTACTGCAATTACTTGGATTATTTTCCATTTCTTTATGAAAGGATTAGAATATCTTCAAATAATTGTATTTATTTTCACAATTGCATCTCTTGTTCAACTTGTTGAAATTTATTTAAAGAAAAATGTTCCATCATTATATAAAGCAATGGGAATCTATCTTCCACTTATCACAACAAACTGTATGATTCTTGCAGTAACACTTATAAATATTGATAAAAATTATAATTTTATAGAAAGTTTAGTTTATGCAATAGGTTCTGCTTTAGGATATGGAATTGCTCTATTAATTCTTGCTGGTATTAGAGAAAGGTTAAGGATTTCAAATGTTCCAAAATTTTTCAGAGGATTTCCACTTGTTTTTGCTTCTATGGCTCTTATTGCAATTGCCTTTTTGGGATTCAAAGGTCTAATTAAATAGGAGGAATAGTTTATGAATTTAATTTTAAAATCAGCTATTATAATGGGTGGCATATCAATTATTTTTGGAATTTTACTATCTTTTTTTAATAAAATTTTTGAGGTTAAAGTTGATGAAAAAGTTGCTAAGATTCACTCTCTTCTTGCAGGTGCAAATTGTGGTGCTTGTGGTTTTCCTGGATGTGAAGCATTTGCAAACGCTTTAGTAAATGATGGTGTTGATCCTACAAAATGTAAAGTCACAAATGGAGAAAGTATGAGTAAAATTCTTGAATTACTTGGAAAAAATCCTTTAAACATCGAAAAAGAGAAACCAGTTTTAAAATGTGTTGGTGATATTTTTACTGAGATAAAAAGAGCAAATTATATTGGAATTGAAGATTGTAGAGAAGTTCAATTTGCATTTAATGGAGATAAAAGTTGCGATTACGGTTGTGTTGGATTGGGAACTTGCGAAAGAGCATGTCCTTTTGATGCAATAAAAATGAAAGATGGACTTCCAGAATTTGATTATGAAAAGTGTACTGGTTGTGGAATATGTGCTAAAGTTTGTCCTAGAAATGTAATTGAAATGGTAAGATGGAGTAAGTATGGAATAATTATGTGTAATAGTACTAAAAAAGGTATAGATGTTAGAAAAGAGTGTAAAAGAGGTTGTATAAAATGTGGAATTTGCATTAAAGTCTGTCCAACAAAAGCTATTTCATGGGGAGAAAAAGGGTTACCAAATATTGATGTGAATTTGTGTAATCTCTGTAACTTATGTGTTGAAAAATGTCCAACTCATGTTATAAAGATACAAATAGGAGAGGTAATACTTGAGGTTGTGGAGGAAAAAGCAGGGGTTTGAAATCTAACAAATTTATTTACAAAAAATTTATGTTAATTTATAATGAAAATGTGAAGAAAATAATAATATTTTTAATTTTATTAAATTTAATAATTTTCATTCCTAGAGTTACTTTTTCAGAGGTCAAAGGTTATAAAAAATTAATAACAATAAAAGAAAATAGCGGGTTAATAAGAAATCCCAATTTTTTAGAACTTATAATAGAAGATGATAATTTAAAAAAAGATTCTAATATAATTTTAATTGATACCAAAACAAACAAAGAAATACCTATATTGATTTTGAATCAGGAAGATAAAAAAGTTAAAATAAGGTTTGAATTAAATTTAAATAAAAATGAAGAAAAAAATCTTGAATTTAGATTTGGAACACAAGACAAGAGAACAGATTTAGAAAAAATTTATTTTTCATACCCAAATTTTGTAGGAACTGAATTTTATGGAATCTCTTTTGAAAAAATATATATTGTTGGTCTGAAAGAAAGTGATGTTATAATAACAACCAAAGATAAAGTTCTTTTCGATGGAAAAGTTAAATATGGTCAATTCAAAAGAGTAGATTTATCCTCTCCTCAAGTTTTTTATGTAAAATCAACTGGTCCAATAATGGTTATTACATCTTCTATAGGTGATTTGAACAAAAATGAGCCTCAGGATAAAAGTGATGATGACTTATCATATTTTATAGGAAGTGAAGGAGTTTTTTTAACTCCAAAAAATCTTTTTGTTTCATCTTTTTCAGATAATAATAATATCTATTTAGAAGATGCGAGTGGAAAATTAATATATAAAGGAAAAATTGACAAGTTAAATCCTCTTTCATTTGAATTTAAATATGCATCGGTAATTTTATTTAAATCAGATTTGCCAGTTGCAATTCAATATGGTAGTTTTGATGACTCACATTATTTACCAATTGTTCCCTATAAAGGATCTTTAAATGCTATCTCATATTCAGACCTAACTATTTATTCCCCTTATTATGATACAAATTACAATATCGATTTAGTTAAATCAAAGAAAAACTTTAAAGGTAATATAAAAAAATTAGAAATAAAAGAGTTTCAAACTAATATTGAAGGTTTTAATTTAATTGTTCAAAATCCTTCATATGTCTATACTTTTGGTAGTTCATCAAATTTTGGTGGTGAACAGATTTTATCAATATTAGGAACTCCTCAAGGAAAAGAATTTAATTTTATTACAGGAAAAATTTCAACAAAATATTCAACAGGTCACAAAAGAGTTGTTTATGTTTTAGCATTAGAAAATGATACTGAAATTAATTTACAAGATTTAACAAGCAATAAAAATCAGAAAGTTACTCTTCAAAAAATGTCTATATTCCAATATGATACAGATAAATCCAAATCAAAAATATTGATTAAATCAAATAAAGATATTCTTGTATTTGAATCATCAAATCACTTAAACAGAGAAATATTTTTCAATATTTCACCAATAAAAGATGAATCAATTATTATAAATATTGGAAAAACCGAAGTTATAGGAACATTAGTAACAACACCAACAAAACCAGAAACTCCAACTGGAAAGCCCCCAAAAGTTGAAATTCCTGAGGGAATTTACAACATAATTTTATGGGAAATTATACTTCTTCCTTTAAGATTTAATAATTTTTTAAACAATTTAAAGATTGTTGGAGATCTATTTAAAAATATAGAATTTATAAAAGTTGCTTTACCAAAGTTTTCAATTAAACTTCCAGCATTTTTAGATGAACTTTTACCACCATTTCTTAAAGGATTTAACTTATTTTTATTGGTTGTATTAATTGTTCTTTTGATAATTTTAATTTTCCTACTTTTAAGAAGAGGGAAAGTAGAAAAACCAAAAGTTACTCCTGAAGAGATTGAAGAAATTGAAATACCTGTTATTGGAGAAACAAAAAAGGAAGATAAGTTAAAAGTAAGCTTAGTTCAAGAGAAGCCAGAACAAATTGAAGAAATAAAGATTGAAAAAGAAGAAATAATTGAGATTCCAAAAGAAAAAATCGAAATGGAAGAAATAGAGATAAAAGAAGAATTTGAGCCAAAAGAAGAGATAAAAATGGAAGAAACTATACCTGTAATTCCTATACCAGAAAAACCAAAAGAACTCATACCAAAATTGATAGTAACTGAAAAAGTAATTGACACAACTATTTTAAAAGGCAAAGTTGTCCTTGATAAAAAAGCACTATTAAGAATAATTGAGTTAGATCTATTTCCATTTTTACAAGAAGCATACATTGCTTCTAGTGCAATTACAGACCTACCTCTTAAATATAGAACATCAGATAAGATCAAACCAATCGAATTAACAAAATATGAAGAGAGTATGGCTGAAGACCTTGGTAAAAGAGTTGGCGGTTCAAAAGAAACAGGTGAAGCAATTGCTATTGCTTTAAGATTGAAAATAGATAAATGCATTGTTGGAGAAAAATTTAATAGAATATTTCAAAATATAAATATTTACTCTTTCGAAAAATTGGGGTGATATTATGAAATTTTTAATTGGAGGAATTTCACCTCATCCTCCATTATTAATACCAGAAATTGGTGGTTCAGAGAGAAAATATGTAAAAAAAACTGATGAGAGTTTATTATATCTTGCAGAGAAAATTTTAAAGAAAAACATTGAAACAATAGTTTTTATGTCGCCTCATTCACCTTTTGTTAGAGATGGAATAACAATTTTTTCTGGTGAAACTTTATATGGAGATTTCTCACAATTTGGAGCAAGCGAAGTTTCTTTTGAATATAAAAATGATTTAGAGTTGTTAAATGCTATTGTCGAAAAAGGTAAAGAATTTGGTTTAAAATTTTACAAATTGCCTATCAATTATTCACTTGATCATGGTATCCTTGTTCCTTTATACTACCTTGATAAGTTGAAAAGTTATGAATTTAACATTGTTTGCATGAGTCAACACTTTACACTTGAAAGAGAAGAATTTTATCTTTTTAAAAAAATTTTTGATGATATCGATTTTCAAGATAAAAAAGTTGCATTTATCGCATCTGGAGATATGTCTCATAGATTGCTCTCAACTGGACCATATGGTTATCATCAAAGTGGACCAAAATTTGATAGTTTAGTTGTTGAAGCGATAAAAAATGAAAGTTTCGAAGATTTAATTTCTATACCAGAAGATTTAATAGAAGAGGCAGGTGAATGTGGATATAGATCTATTTTGACTCTTTTCACATTAATGCCTTTTAATGAATACAAAGCAGAAGTTTTATCTTATGAAGGTCCTTTTGGTGTTGGATATTTAGTTTGTTTGGTTGAGAGGAGAGAAGATGCATAAACTTGTAAAACTTGCAAAAAATACAGTTGAACTTTATGTTAAAGAAAGGAAAATTTTTGAACCTGATTTAGAAGATTATAAAGAATATATAAATGTAAGAAAAGGAGCCTTTGTAACTTTACATAAAGGAAAAGATTTAAGAGGTTGTATTGGAACATATTTACCAACAAGAGATAATGTTATAGAGGAAATAATTTATAATGCAATAGCATCTGCAACTGAAGATCCAAGATTCCCTCCAGTTTCTCCTTATGAACTTGATGAGTTAAGTTATTCAGTTGATTTACTTGAAGAACCAGAGGAGGTTAAAGATCTTAGTGAACTTGATCCACAAATTTATGGAGTTATTGTTGCGAAAGGATATAGAAGAGGGCTTCTCCTTCCTCAAATTGAAGGTGTAGATACTGTTGATGAACAGTTAAGAATTGCAAAATTAAAGGCAGGAATTCATCCACAAGATAAAGATGTAAAAATATACAAATTTAAAGTAACAAGATATCACTAAATTATGAATAAAAAAGAAGAAATTTTTATGAGAGTGGCCCTCTATGAGGCAAAGAGGGCTTTTTATTTGAATGAGATTCCTGTTGGTGCAGTTATTGTTAAAGACGGAAAAGTTATTTCAAGAACACATAATAAAAAGGAAAGCACCAAAGATCCAACCTCTCATGCAGAAATAAATGCAATAAGAATTGCAACAAATAAATTGAATGATTGGAGATTAAATGATTGTGAGATTTACATAACTAAAGAACCATGTATTATGTGTGCTGGTGCAATAATAGAATCGAGAATTAAAAGAGTTGTTTTCGGTTTTTGGGATAAAGAAGATGGTGCTTTTGGTGGAAAGATGAATATTTTAAATTTTATTAATGCTAAAATTATTATAGAAAATGGAATTCTCGAAAAAGAGTGTTTTGAAATATTTAAAAGTTTTTTTGATATTTTACGGAGAGGTGGCTGAGTGGTCTAAAGCGCCTGCCTCGAAAGCAGGAAAGCGGTTATTCGCCGCTTCGCGGGTTCAAATCCCGCCCTCTCCGCCATATTTAGAGGAGGAATAGAATGAAACCATTTGTTCTTGTAGTTGATATGATTTTTGATTTTGTTTATGGAAAATTTAAAAATGATAGGGCAATTAAGATAATACCAAATATTGAAAAACTGCTTGAGGTTGCGAGAGATAAAAAGATTCCAATAATTTACTTAAAAGATTCTCATGAAAAAGGTGATCCTGAAGAAAAACTTTGGGGAGAACATGCAATGAAAGATAGTAAAGGTAGTGAAATAATTGATGAAATTAAACCAAAGAAAAATGATTATATAATTTTAAAAAGAACATATTCAGGTTTTTATAAAACAGATCTTGATCTTCTTTTGAAAAAACTTGAAGTTGACACAGCGTTTGTTGTTGGAATTTCAACTGATATATGTGTTCAAAATAATGTTTCAGAACTTTTTTATAGAGATTTTGAAATATTTGTTTTGAAAGATGGGACTGCATCAATTAGTGAAGAAAATCATGAATCTGCATTGAATTATATGAAAAATATTTTTAATGCAAAAATTATATCTATTGATGAGGCACTTAAACTTCTTGAGGAGGTAAAATGAGAATTTTTAGAGTTCCAACAGAGGAAGAGATTAAACAGGGCCTTTGCACTGATGCATATTTTGTTAGAACAGAAGAAGTTTTAAAAGGTTTAAATGATGAAACTGAAGTTACAATGGAACTTATGACTAAAAAATTTCCAGATAAAAATTATGCTTTCGGAGTTCTTGCAGGGCTTTATGAAGTCGCAAAACTTCTCGAAGGTTTACCTGTTAATGTTGATGCAATGGAAGAAGGCGATTTTTTTTATCCAGAGGAACCTGTTTTAAATATTTCAGGAAAATATATTGATTTTGTTAGATATGAGACATCAATTTTAGGTTTTATCTGTTCATATTCAGGTATTGCATCTAAAGCCATTAGAGTAAGAATTGCAGCAAAAGATAAAACAGTTTTATCTTTTGGAACAAGAAGACAACACCCTTTTCTTGCTCCAACAATTGAATATGCAACTTACATTGCAGGTTTCAATGGAGTTTCAAATGTGATAGGTGCTAAATATATCGGAAAAGAAGCAGTTGGCACAATGCCACATGCTTTAATTCTTGTATTAGGTGATAATAAAAAGGCATTCAAAAGTTTTGATGATATAGTTGATAAAAAAATTCCAAGAATCTGTTTGATAGATACTTCAGGGTCTCCTATGACTGAACTTGAAGATGCATTAAGTGCTTTAGGTAAAGATTTAAAAGGTGTTAGAATTGATTCAGGAAATTTAAAAGCAATCGGAAAAGAAATTAGATGGTATTTAAATCTTAAAGGAAGAAGCGATGTTTTAATATATTTTAGTGGTGGTCTTGATGAATATTCTATAGTTGAATTAAATGATGTTGGTGATGGATTTGGAGTTGGAACAAAAATTGCTGATGCAGATGTAATTGATTTTGCCTTAAAAATTATTGAAGTAAATGGAGAACCAAGAGCAAAAGTTGGTAATTATCCTGGAAAAAAACAAGTTTTAAGAAATGAAAAATTTGAAGATATAGTAACTTTGTATGGAAATAAAAAAGAAGGATACAGGGAACTTTTAAAGCCACTTATAAGGAATGGAAAAATAGTAAGAGATATACCTGATCCAGATACAGTTAGAAAAAGAGTTCTTGAGAATTTAAATTTATTACCAGAGAATTTAAAAACAATAGTGGGTGAGGTAAAATTTCCTGTCAGGTTGATTCCTAATTTAGTATAATTATATATGGAACCTGGAAGAAGAGGTGGTTGCAGTTAACCTTAATTAAAAAGGTTAACTGAGGAAAGTCCAGGCTCCATGGGCAAGAGTGCTGAACGCAAGTTCAGCGGGAGCAATCCCGGGAAAGTGTCACAGAAACTACACCGCCAGGATTAACTTAAATCTTGGTAAGGGTGAAAAAGTGTGGTAAGAGCACACTATGGAATCAGGTGACTGATTCCATGGACAAACCCCACTCGGAGCAAGGTCAAATAGGAGAACTTTGCCCAAATGATTCAAGTTCTCGGGTAGACCGCTTAGATAGATGACCACCTTAAACACAGAACCTGGCTTATCTTCTTCCAGGTTCCAACTACATTCCTTTAAATGCTAATTCAATTGCGTTATCAATTGACCTTTGTAAAATTTCTGGTAATCCTTCTATTTTTACATTTAAAAAACCCCTTAAAATAATTGATATTGCATCTTCCTCTTTTATACCTCTTGACATTAAATATTCAATTTCATCTTTTGCTATTTTTCCAACAATTGCTTCATGACTCATTTCAACATCTTTATTTTTTGATGATAGTTCTGGAATAGTTATAATTTCTCCTTCATCTTTTAACATTATTCCATTACATTCCATATGTGCTTTTATGGTTTTACCAACTCCTATCAAAGAACCTTTTGATATTATTTTTCCCCCATCACTTATAACTCTACTAACTATCTCTCCACTTGTTTCATCTCCATTTAAAAATATTTTTCCACCAATATCAAGAAAAGAATCTTTATCTGCTAAAAGTATTGAGTATAATTTTGCTTTTGCTCTTTTACCAACAAGATATACATTTGGTTCACTTTGTGTACTTTTAACTTTTTTCAAGGATACATAGTTTGATATAAAAACTCCATCTTCATCAACAAGTGCAGCACTTCTAGGTCTAACAACAACATTAGGTGCCCAATCATGAATCATTGTAAAAGAAATTTTTGCCCCTTTTTTTACATAAAATTCAGTTATTGCTATATGAGATCCACTATCTGAATACATAGCTGCAGCGCAACCATTTATTAAATTCAGTTCAGAATTTTCTTCTGCTATTACAATATTATGAACAAGTTGAGAAAAACCAGTTTTTTTAATAAGAAAACATGTTTGAATAGGAAATCGAGTTTTAACATTTGGTAATGTTCTTATAAAAAATCCTGACAAACCTTTTCTTGCAACAAGTCGAGTATAAGCATCTTTATTTTTATCAACAATTTTAAAAATATAATTTTCTAATTCTGGATAAAATTCAACTGCTTCTTTAAGTGGTAAAATTTGAACACCTTGTTGTTTTAAACTAATATTGTATACTCCTTTATCAACATATAAAAATGATCCAATTCTATTTTTTTCCTCAAAATCAACTCCAACTTTTAAAAGTTTTTCAATGTCTTCCTGTTTTAATTCTTCATTTATGTTAGACATCTCTCACATCCCTTAAATCCATTCTCTTTTATATTTCTTAATATTTCATTTGGGTTCCCTTCGCATAAGATTTTTCCATCATAAAGAACATAGCCTCTATCAACCTCAACAAATTCAAGAATTCCACCAGTATGTGTAATTATAATTCCAGATTTTTTTCTATTAATAATACTCAAATCTTTTTGTAAAAGTTTATTCATTGTATCGCCAATAATTTTTATGTTTTCAAGATCAACTCCTGATTCTGGTTCATCAAAAATCATAAAATCTGGATTTTGAGCAATAAGTTGAAGGAGTTCTGATCTTTTAAGCTCTCCACCAGAAAAACCAAGATTAATGTCTCTTTCTATAAGTTCATTTAATTTTAAAATTTCAATATAATCTTTATACTCACTATTCTTTGAAATTATTTCAAGAATCTTTTTAAATTTAACTCCTTTTATTGATGGAGGTTTTTGAAATAAAACTCCAATTCCTAACTTTGCCCTTTCATCAATAGAAAGTCCATTTAAAACTTTATCTTTGAAAATGATTTCTCCGCTTTTAATATTATATCCGCTAAAACCCAATATTGTTAAAATAAGTGTTGTTTTGCCACTACCATTTGGTCCAAATATAGCTATAGTATCACCTTCTTTAATTGAAAGGTTTATTCCTTTCAAAATCTCTTTTCCATCAACCTCAACATAAAGATCTTTTATTCTTAAAATCTCTTTTTTCTCCATAATTCACCTTTTTTAATTATATCATCAGTCTTATAATAAATTTGGTTATGAAAAAATTTTTGATTATAATTATTTTAATATTAAACTTTAAAAATTTCTCATGCAATATAAAAAATCAAAAAAATTAATTTACATTTCAAATAAAAATTTAATATTTAAAAATTTAAATTAAATTTATGGTAAAAATATAAAAAAGTTTTTCGAGGTGAATTATGTTTGAAGTTGAAGAAAAGGCCAAAAAAGCATTTTTAATAAAGTCTAAATTAATTGAATTGAATACTGAAATTAAAAATCATGTTCTAAGTCTAATGTCAGAAGAGTTAATAAAAAATATAGATAAAATTTTAGAAGAAAATAAAAAAGATTTGATTCAGGGAGAAGAGAAAGGTCTTTCAAAATCTCTTATTGATAGATTACTTTTAAATGAAAAAAGGATTTTTGTTATGTCTCATGGAATTAAAGATGTTATTTCACTTCCAGATCCAGTTGGTGAGATTGTTGAAGGAACAACAAGGCCTAATGGGCTTATTATTATTAAAAAAAGAGTGCCTCTTGGAGTTATTGGAATGGTTTATGAAGCAAGACCTAATGTTACAGTTGATGCAATATCATTATGCTTAAAGAGTAGTAATGCTCTTATTTTGAGAGGTGGAAGTGAAGCAATAAATTCAAATCTTATTCTCTATAAAATATTAAGTGAAGTTGCTTATAAAAATGGAATTCCAGAAGGTGCAATTCAAATGATTGAAAATACTGATAGAAAAGAAGTTGAGGTTATGTTTAATCTTGTTGATTACATTGATGTAATTATTCCAAGAGGTAACAAAAATTTTATTGATTTTGTTAAAAGAAATTCTAGAGTTCCTGTAATTGAAACTGGAGCAGGTGTGGTTCACATATATATAGATAGAGAGTTTGATTTAGAAATTGCTATAAAAATAGTTGTTAATGCAAAAGTTCAGAAACCTTCAGTTTGTAATGCAGTTGAGAAACTTTTAATTCACAAAGATATACCTAAGGAGTATATAATTGAAATTTTAGATGAGTTAAGAAAAAATGAAGTTGAAATAATTGGTGATGAATATATCCATTCAATTTATAAAAATTCAAAACTTGCTTCAAGTGAAGATTGGGATACTGAATACCTTGATTTAAAGATAACAGTTGGAATTGTAAATAGTATTGATGAAGCAATAGAGCATATAAATAAACATAGTACACATCATTCAGAATCAATAATTTCAAAAAATTATGAGAATATTATGAAATTTTTGAATTTAGTTGATTCAGCTTGTGTATATGCAAACGCTTCAACAAGATTTTCTGATGGAGGTGAATTTGGTTTAGGAGCAGAGATTGGAATTTCTACCCAAAAATTACATGCAAGAGGTCCTATGGGATTAAGAGAACTTACTTCAACAAAATATATTATCTTTGGTGCAGGTCAAATAAGAAGGTAGTTAAGTTGTGCTAAACTTATATTGATTAAACAAAGTATAGGAGGTTAGGTATGAAAATAGGTTTTTTTGGTGCTGGAAAAATGGGAGAAGCAATTTTATCAGGATTAATTAAAAATGGTTTTAATAAAGAAGATATATTTGTATCTGAAATTGTTGAAGGGAGATTAAAATGTATAAAAGAGAGATATGGAGTTCTTGGTTCAAATAAAAGTGTAGACGCTTTAAATTTTGGTGACATACTAATTTCTGCTGTAAAACCTCAAAATTTAAAAGATTTATCTGAAGAGTTGAAAGATTATGATTTTAAAGATAAAATTTTACTTTCAATAATGGCTGGTATAAAAATTGAAAAACTTTTGAAGTCATTTAAAGTTAAAAAAGTTGTTAGAACAATGCCAAATATAAATGCTCAAATTGGTGAATCAATAACTTTATGGACAGATCTTGGTTTAAAAGAGAGTGAAAAAGAATTTGTAAGAAAAATTTTATCTTCATTTGGAGAAGAGGTTTATGTATCAAAAGAGGATCATATTGATATTGGAACATCAATTTCTGGTTCTGGTCCTGCTTATGTTTTCTATTTTCTTGACGCTTTAATTGATGCAGGAGTTTATCTTGGACTTTCAAGAGAAGTTGCTGAAAAATTATCAATTCAAACTATTTTAGGTTCAATTTTACTTAAAAATCAAATACAAGAAGAAGCACATAAATTGATTCACATGGTAACTTCTCCTGGTGGAACAACAATTGAAGCACTTTATAAATTTGAAGAAAATAGATTAAAATATGGAATAATGAGTGGAGTGATTGAAGCATATAAAAAGAGTAAAGCACTCGGTGAAACTAAAGAATAAATTTTTAAAGTGATAATAGCAATTTATGTTAGTTTTTTTAGGAGATTTAAATGTTTGAAAAAATAAAAGTAAAAAAAGTTATAGAAAGAAACATAAAAGAGTGGGAAGGAAAAGGTTCAACAATACTCTTTCTTGGAGGATGCAATTTTAGGTGTCCATATTGTAATCAAAAAGATTTAGTTTTAAACTCAAATTCTATTCCAGATATTCCATATGAAGAGATAAGAAGTTTTTTATTTGGAAATAAAAAGTGGATTGAAGTTGTAGTTATAAGTGGAGGTGAACCATCTTTAAATCAATCCCTTTTACCTCTTCTTCAAGACCTTAAAAAATTAGGATTTTTAACAAAAGTTTTAACAAATGGAACAAATGAACCATTAATAAGAAAACTTCTTCCCACAAAATTAATAGACCTTCTTTCAATCGATATTAAAGCGCCTTTAGATGATATTAAATACAAAGAAGTTTCAAAGGTTAATATAGATTTAAGAAATATAAAAAATTTACTTCTATTTTTAAAGAATAGTTCATTTGATTATGAGATATCTGTTACTCCACATCCAAAAACTATGAGCGAAGAAGATTTTGAGGAAATTATTGATGATATTGGAAATGTCAAAAGATTTGTTATAAGAAAAATTGAAAAAGGTGATTTTTTAAATGAAAGTCTTAAAAGCACTGAAACATATTCAGATGAATTTATAAATATGCTTTTCCTTAAAGCAAAAAGATACCTTAAAGAAACCTTAGTTAGGGTTATTTAATTGTTAATTTTTGAAATAAACTAAATTAACTTTTCAAAAAAAGTGAAAGTTTATTTTGATGATGAAAAATTAATAAAGATAAATAATTATGTTGAAATTTTATTGAACTCTCCAAAGAAAATTCCAATAATTAGTGAATTAGAAAAAGATAAAATTTATAAAAAATATATTGAAGAATCATTTTAATATCAAGAGTTTATTGAAAATGGGGATACTATTTTAGATTTAGGTAGTAGTGTTGGGTATCCAGGAACACCTCTTGCGATATGTTTTCCAAACTCTTTTTTTTATTTAGTTGATAGAAAAGTAAATGTCTGTAATTCTCTAAATTTTGTAAAAGAGAGATTAAATTTAGAAAATGTTTTTTTATTTTAAATTTAAGAGCAGAGGAGTTGAAAAAAGAAAAAATTAAAATTTAACAAAGTTGTTGCAATAGCATTCAACAGAGTAAATTTTATTTTAAATTTAGTTGATGATTTATTGATTGATAATGGACTTATTATTTTGGAAAGGGTGGAGATTTAGATAAAGAGATAAATTCAATAGAAAATAAAAATTTTACTTTATATGAAAAAATAAAAACTTATTTTGGTTATATTGTTATATTCAAATTTAAATTTAATTAAAATTTATTGAAAAAAATAAAATATAATATAAAATAAAGAAATGTCGGGGCGTGGCGCAGGTTGGCTAGCGCACCAGCATGGGGTGCTGGGGGTCACTGGTTCAAGTCCAGTCGCCCCGACCATTTTAATTTATATTTTTATTCGGGATATGGCCCAGTTTGGTAGGGCGCTTGGTTCGGGACCAAGAGGTCGTGGGTTCGAATCCCACTATCCCGACCAGGAGAACAAAATGGATAAAAGAATCCCACTTTTTTTTGCTTTAAAAAATTATATTGATAAAAAAAGGCCTGCATTTCATATGCCAGGTCACCATAGAGGTAAAGGTATTCATAAATATTTAAAAGAATTATGGGGAGAAAATGTATTTTTATTTGATATTACAGAAGTTGAAGGAATGGATTATCTTCACAAACCAGAAGGAGTGATTCAAGAAGCACAAGAACTTGCAGCAAAAGCATTTGGTGCTAAAAAAACATTTTTTCTTATAAATGGAAGTACAGTTGGAAACCTTGTTATGCTTGTTTCAACATTAAATCCACAAGATAAGGTTGTTCTTCAAAGAAATTCTCACAGATCTATAATTGGAGGTCTTGCAGTTTTCGATTTAATTCCAGTTTATATTCAATCTGAAATTCATGAATATACAGGAATTCCTTGGGGGATCAAACCAGAAACCTATGAAGAGGTTGTTAGAAATAATGGTACAAAAGTTTCTTTTATAACTTCACCTAACTATTATGGAATGTGTGAAAATATTGAGTATATTTTAAAAATTGGAAGAAAATATAATCAAATAATGCTTCTTGATGAGGCACATGGAGTTCATTTTCCTTTTAATTCAAAACTTCCTGTAAGTGGAATAAAATTGGGATATGATATGGTTGTTCAATCTGCACACAAAACCCTTCCTTCATTAACCCAGACATCTTATTTACATATTAATGGAGAAAATATTGATATGGATAGAGTTTTTGATGCATTAACTTTTCTCGAATCTTCCTCTCCAAGTTATCTTTTTATGGTTTCTCTTGATGTAGTAAGATATCAGATGGAAACAGAGGGAGAAAAAATATGGAATGAAATTTTAGATTTAGCAGAATATACAAGAAATGAGATTAATAAAATTGATGGATTATACTGTTTTGGAAAAGAGATACTTAAAGATGGAATATATGACCTTGATTTAACAAAAATAACAGTTAATACAAAAAATATAGGACTTACTGGATTTGAAGTTGAAGAAATCTTAAATAAAGACTATAACATAGAAATAGAACTATCAGATTCTTATAATATACTTATATTTTTAACTCCAGGGATTAAAAAAGAAGAAATTGATATTTTAATAAATGCTTTAAAGGATATTTCAATTAAAAAGAGAAAATCTTCAATAACCAATAATTTTGTTGTTCCAGAAATTCCTCCAATTGCAGCAACTCCAAAAGAGGCATTTTTAAGAGAAAAAGAAGTTATAGAACTTACTAAAGCAAAAGGGAGAATTTCAGGAAAAATTGTTTCTGCATATCCACCTGGTCTTCCAATACTTGTTCCAGGAGAAGTTATAACTGAAAATATTTTAAATTATATAATTGATTTAAAAAGCAAAGGTGCAAATCTTCAAGGATTTATGGATAAAGATTATAACTTTATTAAAGTTTTAAAATAATATATAATAAGATAAGTTGCTCTTTTTAAGGAGGGATTATGGAGGTTGATTTTATACAGAAGATTTATGAAAAGGAAAAGGAAATAGAAGAGAGAATAGAAAAATACAAAAAAGATTTAGAAGAAGAAAAAAAGAAATTTATCAAAGAAAATGAAGACAATCTTAAAAAGGTTGAAGAAGAATATAAAAGAAAACTCAATGAAGAAATTTCAAACATAGAAAAAGAGTATGAAGAAAAATTAAATAAAAGTATTGAAAAAATAAAAATTGACCTTAATAACAAAAAAGAAAAAATAGAGAAGAATTTTAAAGAAGCATTTGAATATATTTTAAGGAGGATTCTTGAATAAATGGCAATAGATAGAATGTTAGAAGTTCATATCTTTTTGCCTAAAAAAGAGTTCTCCTCTTTTTTTCAATTTTTAAAACTTGAGTCAAAAGTTGAAATTGATGAGATAAAAAATGTTAATGGACTTACATATTTTAAAGATAGAAATCCAGAGAAATATGATGTAAATATAAAACAACTAGATTTTTTAATTGAAGAACTTTCAAAATTTAAAGAAAAGATAAGTTTTATTAAAGATTTTATACCAGAAAGAATTGAGTTAAGTTTCAGTGAACTTCAAAATTTAGTTAGTAATTTTGATTTTAAAACAATTTATGAAAAGATTTATAGTATCACAAAAAAAGAGGAAAAAATAAAAGATGAAATAAAAGATTTAGAACATAAAATTAAAGTTATATTACCCTATAATAATCTAAATTTAAACCTTGAAATTTTAAATATATTGAAAACTTTAAAAATAAAAATTGGTGAAATAAAAAGAGTTAATTTTAAAAAACTTCAAATAGAAAAAGAAAGATGCGAGATAAGAGTTATTTCTGAAGATAAAAATAATTTTTATATATTGATTGGATATAAAAAAAAAGATTCAGAATTTGAAAAAATACTTGAAAAACTTGAATTTAAAGAGATAAATACTAAGAATTTTAAAGGAAAACCTAAAGAGATAATTGATAATTTAAGGGATAGATTAAATACATTAAATAAATCACTTGATGATTTAACAAAAGAAAAGAAAAAGGGGAGTAACTCTCTAAAAAAATTAGAGATTATTAGAGAATATTATTTAGATAAAAAATATGAGGAAGAAACAAAATCAAAAATAATTGAATCGAAATTTTTAACATATATTTTTGGATATATAAAAGAAAAAGATTTTAATGAATTAAAAAATAAGATAAAAGAAAAATTTCAAAGAGTTTTAATTTTTGCACAAGAACCAAAAGATATTGAAAAAGTCCCAGTTTCGCTCTCTAACAATAAATTTTTTAAACCTTTTGAAATGTTAGTTAATATGTATGGATATCCAAAATATAGTGATTTTGACCCAACACCATTTTTAACTCCATTTTTTATTTTATTCTTTTCTCTCTGTTTTGGTGATGTAATTTATGGAGCAATTCTTGTTTTAGGTTCTATTTTTATAATTAAGAAATTTAATGTTCATGAAAAAGATAGAAATTTCTTCTATTTCTTTATAATTCTTGGTATATTTTCATCAATTATTGGAGTTTTAACTAACTCTTATGCTGGTGATTTAATATCAATTCCAAAACTTGCAGTTATAAATCTTCTTGAAGAAAAACCAGGTGAAACCCCTGGACTTATAAAGATGCTTATATTTGCACTTGCTGTTGGATTTATAACTCAAATTTTTGGATTACTTCTCAAAGCAATCGATAACATAAGAAAAGGTAAAGTTTTAGATGCAATTTTTGATCAATTCTCTTGGATTATTGCTTTAATAGGAATTATTTTATATGTGGTTCTATCAAAAAATCCTATCATTTCAAAAGTCGGTTTATATCTTTTAATTTCAGGAATTTTAATTATAGTTTTAACAGGAGGAAGAAATTCAAAATCTATTCCTGGGAAAATAATAGGAGGAGTTGTCTCTCTTTATGGAATTGTTAGTTCTTATGGATTTTCATCTGCATTAGGTGATATTCTTTCATATTCAAGATTACTTGCACTTGGATTTTCAACAACAGTTCTTGGAATACTTATAAATACAATTGCAAGAATGTTTTCAAAAGGCATTTTAGCACTGATTATAATTCCTTTAATTCTTTTATTAGGTCATGGATTAAATATTTTTATGGGACTTTTAGGTTCATTTGTTCATCCAACAAGATTAATATTTTTAGAGTTTTTTGGAAGATTTTATGAAAATGGTGGAAAGAAATTTTCACCATTTAAATTTAAGAGCGAAAAAGTGATAATTAAAAACTAAAGAAAGGAGTGTGAATATGTCAGAAGTTTATGGTTTAGTTTTTGCAATTTTAGGAATGGCATCTGCAATTACACTTGCTGGTATTGGTTCTGCAATTGGAATTGGTATCTCAACAATGCAAACTGCAGGTGTTCTTTCAGAAAAACCTCATCTTTATGGAAAACTCTTTGTTATAACTGCTCTTCCTGGAACTCAGGGTTTTTATGGTTTCATTCAATTATTCTGGATTGCAACAAGAATAGGTTTGTTTGGAGGTGTTCCAAAAATTCCAGTTAATACAGGGATGCAATTATTTTTTGTAGGTCTTGGTATGGGTATGGTTCAACTAATATCTGCAATTTGGCAAGGAAAAGTTTCTGCTGCATCAATAAATCTTGTTGCAGAAAAAGAAGAAGAAGCTGGAAGAGCAATTATTTTGCCTGGTCTTGTTGAGATTTATGCAGTTATCTCTTTGATTGCAGCAATTCTTGTTACTCAGTTTATCACTCAGGGTCTATGAATATAGATGAATTGATAAAAGAAATAGAAATTGAGGGTGAGGAGGAGATTAAAAAATTAAATGAAATTTATAAATCTGAAATTGAAAAGTTAAAAAAAGAATTTGAAGATAAGTTAAAAAGAGTTAAAGATGAATGGGATAATTTGATAGAAAGGGAAAAGATAACTTTAAGAGAAAAAAAGGAACTTGATTTAAAAAATAGAATTGAACTCCTCATTCTCGAGTGGAAAAATCAAATTTTAGAAAATTTCAAAAGTTATTCAGATAAACTTCTAAAAGAATTAACAATTGAAAAACTAAAAGAGTTCTATAAAAAAGAGATAATTAAAAATATAGAATCAAAAGATTCAGAGATCCATTTTGATAGAAATTTAAAGAATATTTTTGACGAAAATTTCAAAAAAGAAATTCTTTCTGACATTAGAATTAAGTTTCCTGATGCAAATATTAAATTTGTTGTAGATAGTGACACATTTGTTAAAGGAAAAAGTTTTGTCTCAAAAATATCTCCTAAAGATAAATTCATAGAATCTCTAAATGAAAATATTCTTGAGATTTCAAAGATTATTTTTGAAGAAAAATGAAACTAAAGTATAGTGATTTTTCTTATCTTTCAGCAAAATCTTTAATTCTTGAAAGTTACTTTCCAAAAATAGAAAGTTTGAAATCATTTTTGTCTCTATCAAAAGATGTATTTATTGATCATATCAAAAAAAGTTATGGAATTGATACTGAAAGTTTAGATTTAGATGAAATTCTGAACATCGATTGGAATAAAACAATAAAAAACTATAAAAGAATCGCTTCAGATGAGAAACTATATCAATACTTTGAAATAGAGGAAGAGTATAGAAAAATTGAAATAAAAGAAAATCTATTTGAAAAAGAGTATGAAAAAATAAAAAGAGAATCCTTTTTACTTAATTACTCAGATTTTTTCAAAGGCTTTATCAAATTAAAAATCGATTTGTTCAACATTTTAAGTTTTTTAAAACATAAACATTTCGAATTACCATTTAAATATATTAAAGGTGGAAATATTAATGAAAGAGTATTTAAACTTTATGAAAAAGAATCTCTTGAAAATTTCATAGAATTCATAAACTCAAAATATCCAAAAACAGTTGAAAAAGACATTCACACTTTCTTTGAAATTTATGAAAAGAAAAGAGATGAAATTTTAATCAACTATTTAAAATTGTCAAGATTTTTTGTATTTGGTCCAGAAATAATTTTCTCATTCCTCGTTCTTAAGAATTTTAACAATATAAATTTTAGATTAATCTATAATGGAATAGTTTATAATTTACCGAAAGATGAGGTATTAAGGAGGTTAAGAGTAATAAATGGGTAAAATTGCTTATTTTGGTGATGAAATTTTATCGAAATTTTTATCATCTTTTGGTTTTGAAGTTTTTTATGAAAATATAACAGAGAATTTTTTGAATTCATACAAGAGTGATGAATATGATATTCTTATTGTTTCTGAAGAATTTTCAGAAAAAATTTTAAAAATTTATGAAGAGTTAAATAAAAAATTTTTACCAGTTGTAATTTTTCTTCCAGCAAAAGGAGAGAAAAAGGAGATAAATTATAAATATATTAAAAAACT
>FMJZ01000060.1_pt1 | contig 100554 bp, 61 predicted proteins | sample 1987881 | NCBI WGS metagenome assembly FMJZ01 (sample SAMEA4378227, study PRJEB15110) | soil metagenome | biome: soil; feature: Field; material: Soil | place: India | collected 2015-03-11 | depth 0 m
GGGGGCGGTGCTTCCGTTCAAGTGTGTTTTACATGGCGCTGACAGGCATGGCGGTTTTCATTTTCTGGAAAGCGGCCGGGCATTCGTTTTATCTGAACGCAATTCTGTTGTGCGTAACCGGGTTTTTCGTCTATGGGCCACAGTGTCTGCTGAGTATCGGCGCTACGAACCTCGCTACAAAACGCGCGGCTGCGAGCGCTGTTGGCTTGGTCGGTCTATTCGGGTACTTAAGTACAACACTTTCGGGTTGGGGCTGGGCAAGCTCGTCCAAATCTACGGCTGGGATGCTGGGTTTGGCGGCATGGTCATCGTAGCAGCCTTGGGGACGGCAACTTGCCTGCTTGGATGGAATGCGAAACCGCACGGGTACGCGACTGAAAATGCAGAGCGCGCGGCATCAAACTCGCAGACCTGTGCTGAGTGCAGGCCAAGGTAAGGCGGGCGGCGCATTGGCTTAGCACATGTCGGGCTTGCAGGTGACGCAATAGTGGGGGCGCGAGTCTGCCTTGCGAAACGTCAAATCTCTAACCCACAGGCGAGCTCCTTGGCAGTGGGAAAACCTTCTGCAAAAAGGTAAAACTCACTTGCTCGGTTCAGGCAGGACCGCAGCAAGTGCATAAACCAAGGCAGCGTTCCAATTAATGGCAATCTCGTTGCTTCGATAGTCTTCGAGCACGTCCTGCCAGTTGGTTGCGCCGCGATGCGATCCCCCAACGAGATAACCTGGCCACGGGTCAGCGGCATTGTCGGTGGCAGACCTCCTGTCATGCGGATTTTTAGATGGCAGAAACCCAAGACCGGTTACAAATGAGCGCCCATAATAATTTCGCCCAAACAAATGGTTTAGCGCGTCGAGGCATGTATGGCGATACACCTCGTTACGCGTGATGCGGTAGGCAGTGTGCAACAAGACAGTTTGGCGTGCAACACCGCCGTTGCACCCCCAGTAGTAACGTGTGCCGAGTGGTCTAGCGTAACCGTGCGTTTGTGCCGTGCGCACGATCGCATCTGCTGTTACGATTAAATTAGATCTGACCTGCGCGAGCAATGTTTCGTCGCGGCCAGGCCGGCAGGACGACAGATAGGTCACCAAGCCCAGGTTGCGCACATCCGGCCAGTCGAAGTCGTGGTGCCATTGCGTGCGGATCAGACTGACGCGTGCTTCCAAGTCGGCCAAATAAGCTGCTTCGCCGGTGGTTTCCCAAAGCTCGGCGGCGGCCCAGAGCCGGTTTTGGGGTTCCGCACCAGGGGTCAGGTTTGGGTTATTGCCCGCAGGGGCGAATTCATATGTGCCAGTTTTGAATGCCGATTGATCCGCTGGATGGTACTTTGGATGTGCCTTCAAAAAGGCGTAACTTTTTTTTGCCGCCTGCAAACATCTGTCTGCGAATGCAGCATCGTAGGGCCGGTAAATCCGCGCGGCTTGGCCCATCATACCCACGAAAACGGCTGTTGCCTCGCTTCCCCACGGGGTGAAATAGCGCTCGGTGAGTTCGTCTTCTGGTTTAATCCAGCCACAGAACTCGCGTGTTGAAAGTTTGTGGTAAACGGCGCCGTCAGGTGCTTGCATCTTGAGGAGCCAGTCAAGCTCCCACTTTATCTCGGCCAAGAAATCCGGTAGCGACCCGCCTGACTCAGGGATATCGAGTTTGATTGGCAGAATTTTGGCGGCAAAATCTTCCCATGCACGCAACAGAACGCCAACTGTGACACCTGCATTGACGACGTATTTATTGTAATCGCCTGCGTCATGCCAGCCGCCTGTGCCGTCTTTGTGGACGTGTTCACCCGTCACAAAGTCTAGCCACGCATCGTTAGTGTGGCATGGGCCGTGTTCATAGCGTTGTCCGTTGTACATGGCGGTGACTGCAGTGCCACACCGCCACAAATAAAAGCCGCGCATTACGACGTAAAAAGGCTCGCGGTAAACATCGTCGGCTACACGGAACGACGCCGATTTACCGACACTAGGCACGACAAGCTGGTACGTGCCCGGATTGGTCAGGCTCGAAAAATCCGCCCAATAAAGTTTCTCTTTTGTGTCCGCGTTAGCGATCGAACCGGTAACTAAACCGCTGAAAACATTAGACCCATCAGACACACGAATGACGTTGAAATTGGTGCATTGTAAGGCAATTGAAGCGACTTTGGGCGCTTTTGACAGGTAACCCAATGTGTTGAGTCGGATCATCGTGGTCGGTTCAGCCGAAGCACGTAGGCTTGCAACCAACAGACAAGCAGCCATGAGACTTGACCGTTTACCGATACGAGACGTGTTTCTTTCGTTAGATTGCGTTTTTTTCATGATAAGCGCACTGCAGACAAGCAAACATGAGATATTTGCCCCCCGCAAGTCATCAATTCGCATGACATGCACTTTTAGCTCGAGAGGTTACAGTTGTGGCTGTTGAAAAATAGGGTGGCGCCTGTGCTGAGCCGCAGTTGCGCGACTGCATGATTATTACCTGGAAATTCCTTGCACGCGAGAGCTGGTGCTGTTATTGAACGCACGCCAACGCAAGTAGTTGATGGCTCTAGTATAGACTTGGCGTTGTTGCATGCTGCGCGAGAGATTTGAGTGTGTAGCGTAAAAGACCGTTGTGCGTAAATACGGCCTTACACGAAAGCCAAAATGGAATCGTTCAAGTTCAATTGGATTGATCTGGCAATCATCTTCGGTTACTTCGCGGCGATGGTTGGCATAGGCGTGGCCGTGATGAAGCGGGCTTCAAGAGGTGTGCACGCGTATTTTCTTGCGGGGCGTGCATTGCCTTGGTGGGTGCTCGGCATTTCCAACGCATCTGCGATGTGGGACATCACAGGCACGATGTGGCTTGTGTACAATCTGTTTGTTTACGGGCTTAAAGGAACATGGTTGCCGTGGCTCTGGCCGACGTTTAACCAGATCATCCTGATGATCTATCTTGCTCGATGGATACGCCGTTCGGGTGTGTTGACTGGAGCGGAGTGGATCACAACCCGGTTCGGCACAGGTCACGGCGGCGAGTTATCGCGCTTGATCATAGTCATATTCGCATTGGTAAGTGTTGTGTTTTTCATCGGGTATGACTTTCAAGGCATGGGCAAATTTTCAAAGACGTTTTTGCCGTGGGACATTTCCGCAAATGCGTATGCGGCAATCGTAATGGGCATCACGGCCATTTACGTATTGCTGGGTGGAATGATAAGCGTCGTGATAACGGATCTTGCACAGTTTTTCATCATGGCAATTTGCGCGGTGATCATAGCGGGAATCGCTATGGCTAAAGTTTCAGCCGCCGAGATAGCTGGGCTCGTGCCTGAAGGTTGGGGGAATATCGGTTTTGGTTGGAAGCTGGACCTTGATTGGTCGGGTTTGATCCCCGCCCTAAATGAAAACATAGGGCGCGACGGTTATGGGTTCTTCGGTTGTTTTTTCATGGCGATGGTGTTTAAAGGTTTGCTTGTAAGCATAGCTGGGCCGGCACCGAACTACGACATGCAACGGATTTTGGCTGCGCGCACGCCGCGTGAGGCGGGTCTGATGAGCGGTATAGTCTCAGCTTGTTTATTACCGCGTTGGATTTTGGTTGCCGGCATAACGTTGCTTGGACTGAAATTTCTGGGCCCAACGTTCAGGGCTGACGGAGCCAAAATAGACTTCGAAATGGTACTGCCGTTTGTGATAAAGGAATTCATACCAACGGGGCTGCTGGGGCTGTTAATGGCTGGGCTGCTTGCTGCGTTTATGTCGACGTTTTCGGCCACGTTAAACGCAGGTGGTGCATACATTGTCAACGACCTTTACAAGCGTTACATCCGGACGGACGCCTCCGGCAAACACTACGTGCTTGTGGGCTACATTGCGCAGGTATTGATTTTGGGTCTCGGCTTTGCTTTTGGCATGATGGCTGAGTCGGTCAATCAAATGACGCAATGGATAGTTCAGGGACTATGGGGTGGCTATACCGCTGCGAATGTGTTAAAATGGTACTGGTACAGGCTGAACGGGTTCGGTTACTTCTGGGGAATGTTGACCGGCATTGCCGCTGCGCTTGTTGTGCCGAGGTATTTCCCAAGCTCTGGTCTTCCAACATTTGCAAGCTTTGGCATCATCCTTGCCATCTCGACCTTAGCGTGTGTATTGGGTAGTTTGCTTACCAAACCCGAAGACGACCAGACTCTAAAACGCTTTTACCGGCAGGTTAGGCCGTGGGGTCTATGGGGGCCCGTGCATGATTTGGTGGTTAAGGAAGATCCGTCGTTCAAGCGCAACACGAATTTTGGTCGTGACATGCTGAATTGTTTTGTGGGCATGGCGTGGCAGGTGCCGCTTTGGGCTATACCGGTTTACGTGGTATTCAGGAATTGGAAAGCGCTGTGGATTGTGATCGGTGTGCTTTTTGTAATGACACTGATCCTCAAATTCAACTGGTTTGACAAGCTGGAAAAAGATGAGGAACAACCACCTGTCTAGCGCAGTCTTGAGGCCGGAAGCACGCTGCGGACTGTGACTTCTGCAGGGGTAAGACCTGGGCTGGTTGCACGCACGCGGATCGTTCCTGGGGTTGCATCTTCGGTGTGCAGTATAACCATAGCCTTGCCATAGAAAAGGGAAACGCGGTTCGTATCAAACTCGGCAGGGAAATGGTGATCGCCGTTGCCCACACCCGCGATTGTGGCCGGGCCGCGCACTTCGAACACGATCTCGTTCATCGCAAGTGGGCAAAGGTTCCCACGCATGTCGGTTGCTTCGACCAACACAAAGCACAGGTCGTCGCCGTTGGCAACGAGCCGTTTCCTGTCCGGTGTGAGCCGCAATTTAGCGGGTGCACCGGCCGTGCGTACAACTGCTTCACCAAGCTTGCGCCCACTTGTATAGGCGACTGCGCGGATTTCGCCAGGCTCGTAGATCACGTCTTCCCACCGGAGCCTGTACCTGTCCATTACATTGGTTGAAGTGGGTTGTTTAAATTTTCGGCCTAAAGATTTGCCGTTCAGGAACAGCTCGGCCGAGTCGCCGCTAGTATAGACATACACAGGCACGTTTGTGCCGACGCGCTCAGGCCAATTCCAGTGCGGCAGGATGTGGACAGTTTTTTTCTCGGGTGCCCAGTGGCTGCGGTACAGGTAAAACCTGTCCTTTGGTATCCCAACCAGATCAACAATTCCGAACAGACTAATCCGTGACTCTTCCTCGGGCGCAAGCTTGCGTTTTTTGAAGCTCGACCATCCCTCAGCCACAAATGGTACAGGTTCACCAATATAATCAAAGCCTGTCCATACAAACTCGCCCGCAACGAACCTGTCCTGTTCCATCAGTGCAAACTCAGTGTCCGGAATGTCCGAGTAATAAGCTGAGTTATGGTCGTACGACGTTACGCGCAGAGCTAGAGAATAATCATCTTTGCATTTTGGGTGTGGTAATTCGTAAAAGCCGCGCGTGCTGTAGGCCGAGGCCGATTCGCTGTAGATAATGGGTAGCCAAGGCCGATTTTTACGGGATAGCTCGTACCGGCGCGCATAGTTCCAGCCTACAACGTCAAGCGAATCGTCCAGAGGCGTTTTGGCTGAATCAGGTATGCAACGTGCCATCGTGACGGGTCGGGTCGGGTCGAGCAATTTCACAAACTCAACAAGCTCGCGCACTAGTGCTGGGCCGTTTGGGATTTTACCGCCCTCGAGGTCGAAAATCTCGTTACCAATGCTCCAGACAACGACACACGGGTGATTACGATCACGCCGGATAAAATTGTACAGCTGTTTTTTGCAGTGGTCGGCGATTGATACGTCTTTTGGTTTTGTGGCTGTGCCATCCCATTTATCAAACGCCTCGTTGAAAACCAGTATGCCCATCCGATCACACAGGTCCAGCACCTCCGGTGCAGGCGGGTTGTGACTTGTGCGCAGAGCGTTGCAACCCATGTCTTTCATGATTTCGAGTTGGCGTTGCATGGCGCGCACATTAAAAGCAGCACCCAATGGTCCGAGGTCATGATGCAAGTTTACGCCCTTAAGTTGGACGCGGCGCCCATTCAAATGAAATCCGTCGTCTGCAGTGAACCTGAACGTCCGAATGCCGAAGGTTGTTTCGGTTTGATCTACCAACCTGCCACTGACCGTGACGCGGCTGACGGCTTTGTATAGGTGGGGCGTTTCAATATCCCACCGTTTCGGGTTACTGATGGTAACCTGTTGAATAAACTCGCGCTGCTGGCCCGCACCGATACTGAGCGTTTGGATGGTGCGGCCCGCTGTTTTACCGCCCGGGTCAACCAGTGTGGTTTGCAGTGTTACAAGTTGCAGGGCAGAGTCGTGATTTTCCACGGTCGTTTGGATGCGGACTTCTGCAGTAGAATCTGTCACGACAGGTGTTGTGACAAAAATCCCCCAGTGTGCTATGTGCACAGGGTCGGTTACCACGAGCTTGACTTTGCGGTAGATGCCTGCGCCGGGGTACCAACGCGACTGATGTGGTCTGGTGTCAACATGCACTGCGACTACATTCGTTTGGCCAAATCGGACGAAATCGGTCCCGTCCACGCGAAATGACATGTAGCCATAATCCCAACCCCCAGCCTTTTGACCATTAATGTAAACAGTTGGCATTGCCATCACACCATCGAAATCCAAATAGACGCGTTTACCTGACCATGCATCTGGCAAAACGAATCGTTTGCGATACCAGCCTTCGCCCTGCCAAGGCAGTTTGCCTGTGTGCGGATTTCCGCGTGGTTCGTACGGACCCGCAATTGCCCAGTCGTGGGGCAGCCGAACCACCTGCCAAGCTGAGTCGTCAAACTCAGGTGTGTGAGAGTTCGTCTGCGATCCTTTAGCGAACCGCCAATCCTTGTTAAAATTCAGCTCGACACGTGCGCCGTGCGTATGCGTGCTTTCGGTTGCAATGCAGGCAGTAATGATCTGAGTTAGCACGCAAAGGGCGGTTGCCTTAAGCGCAACAAAATTAGACTGTGTTGAACCCATTTTTGCTTTGACCTGTTCGCTTTTGATTCTGGCTATTTTCGCAGTACGCTTTGCGGGCGAAGATGGCGAAAAACCATTTCACCGCAACATATTTCTTCTTTTAATGGGTTATTGTGTGCAACTGTTCAGGCCAAACAATTATCGGCTCGAAATGGTGCCGAGGGAAAAACTGCAGCAGTACGCGCCGGCAACCGTCAGGCTTTGCAAAGTTAACTGGGCACTGGCTGGCAGTTGCTTTGAAAAAGAATTCACATGGTCCACGCTGAAAACAAACCGTAGGCCACGCGGCGAAGCTAGCTGGCTTAAAAATTATCCAAGCCAAACACCTGGCAGGCAGCCGTTTAGAGCTTTCGCCAGCGGCGTGCGACCAGGCTCAACACTGCAAGTGCACTCAAAAGTCCAATCGAACTTGGCTCGGGAACAACAAAGCGTAGCCCGTTTTCACCCGTATCAAATGGATTACTGTTCCAGCCGCGTGCAGTGGCGTCGGACAGTGCATCCAACACAGTGTCTGCGCCAGAAGTTGAAGTCCAAACATCAAACGTAAACCCGCTACCAATGCCGAGTCCAAGGGCAGACAATGGCACCGGGATTGTGACCGATGAACTTGTTGTTGTGGCGGTGTTGTAGTAAGTCGAACTCCAACTCGAGCCGCCCCAGGTTAGCAGGTTAAATCCGCCGCTCCAATACGGATACGCGCCGACAAAGTAGTCCATGCCGCCGACGCTCATTTGGATATTTTTACCCCAACCACCGGCCCCGTTAAGGTTGCCCCCGCCTGGCAAGCCGTCCTTGGCAATGCCGATGTAGTAATTGTACCAATTGGCTGCGAGTGGGTCGCCGCCCAGATAGATCGTGAAACTAAGAATCGTACCGTCGCTGTCAACTACCACTGAGGTAATGTCGAGCGAGCCGATACCGCCTGTGAAATCGCCTAAACCACCCGGGTCATCGTAAACGACAGATGCGCTAAGACAAAAAGGAACCAAAACCAGTGCGCACAGGATCTTTTTCATACATCGAAATGCTAGGCAAAGTGGACTATTTGTAAAGCCCCACAAATGTATGGTTTTCGGTTTTGTGCCAAAAACCGTTTGCGTTGCGGGCACGGAATGGGCTAACAAAAACCCATGCCTGAAAGTGGTTGGGCATATGCACCGTGTGCTGTTGCTCTGGCGGCAAAGCTATGTATCGCGTGTCTGGCAGGTACGACTTCGAGTTCGACCACGGGTGAGCCGGCTGCAGTAATTACCAGCACACGGCAATTGCGTGAGCTTGTACCTAAGCCGGACAGTTACTACTCGCTCAGGATCGAAGGGACAGTGTTATGGGTCAATACGCGCCAAGGCAGACTTGTACTGGGAGACGAAGCCGGTCTTGCCGAGCTTGAGCTTGAGCTACCAACAACCAGTTTGGCTGTGACCGACCGGGTTCGGCTTACTGGCAACTGCATCATTTTCAAGCGGTCGGGTCGAGCCGTGTTGGTGCCCAAAGGGCCAGTTATTGACAATGACGGTGTACACGGCACAGTTGAACGTTTTGGCACGGTGTACCTCGAGGCTGGCTTACAGCCTTTTCGGCTGACATGGTTTAATGGTCAGGATCAACTGGAGCTTGCAGTTGAAATTGAAGGGCCAAACTTCGCCCGGCAGCCGATCCCGTCAAACATGTTATTTTGGGGGGCTCGAATTCAGCCGACACATACAACCGGCATTGAACCGGGCGTGTGGTACGAGTGCGTGGATGCATTTGGTGAAACACTACCCGACTTTGACAAGGCGCAGCCGATCAACACCGGTCACACAGGTGATCTTGACTTGCGCATCTTGCCGCGGACAAACCAGATTGCAGTTAGGTTCACCGGCTATCTCAAAGTGCCATGGCCCGGGCTTTACAAGTTTTATCTGCGCTCCGACGACGGCAGCCAACTGTTCATCGGAAACCCGCCAATTACTGTGGATGTTATCGGCACTAACATGCTGCCTTTGCCGAGGAGAATTTCACCCGGCCAAGCCCTAGGGCCGAACGAAGAGATTTTCTGGGCCGAGACAGAAGGCCGCATCGCACTTGTCAGGGTAAGCTCAGATCTGACGCAAATGGAACTGACTGCTGGTGGGGGCAAACTGCAAGTTGACCTTGTTGGTCATTTTGATACCGACACGGCAAATCTACGCGGCTGCAGGCTGCATGTCGTTGGCGTATGCTGTAGCGCAACTACGGCCGATGGCCAGCGTGTAGCCGGCAGGCTACTGGTCGGGGGCACAAATCAGATCGTTGTTTTACCCGCGCCTGCTTCGGAACAGCAGTGCCGCGTTGACCGGATGAACGGTTTGCCGGTGCTTGATACAGCAGTTGAAGTGCACAAACTCAAGCGTGACGAGGCACAACGCGCGTATCGGGTAAAACTTGGCGGCGTTGTGACATGTGTTTTACCGGAGCATCAAGCGTTCACTATCCAGGATTCAACGCGCGGAATATACGTGGTTGACATGACCGGGTTTGGCCGCAGTCAGCCTGAGGTGGGTGAGTACGTGCAGGTTGAAGGGGTGACTGACCCCGGGCTTTTTGCGCCCGTGATAAATGCAACGCGCGTTGTAAGCGCTGGTCCGGGTCTGTTGCCCGAACCTGTTCAACCGACATGGGACCAGCTGCTTAATGGCAGCATGGACGCGCAGTATGTGCAAATCCAGGGAATCGTAACTGACGTGCGAACCAACACGGTTACGCTGCACATGCGCGATGGGTCGATTGAAGTGCACCTGCGCCCGAACAATGTAGGGCTAATGGAGCTGCCGACTTTGCGAGATGCGCTGTTGCGCATTCGCGGGTGTCTATTTGCGTCTTGGGATTACGTGACGCATCAAGTCAAGCCAGGCGAGATAAGAATTTACAATGCAGACATTTTTGTTGATGAACCTGCACCGGTGGATGTGTTTGGCGTAGCGTCGAAAAAAATAGCTGAACTATTGCAATTTGATCCGTTGGCGGGTGCATTCCAGCGCGTAAAGGTCGAAGGGCAAATCATAGCCAACCTCGGGCCCGTTTTCTTCATAATGCAAGACGGGTTTGGCATGCGGTTTATCCCCCGGACAAATCTTATGTTTCAGCCAGGCGATACAGTCGAGGTGGTCGGGTTCCCGGACGTGGTGGCTGCATGTTCACCAACTTTACGAGAGGCTGTTGCGCGGAAAACCGGCCACGCGCCGCTGCCACAACCCCGATGGCTCGGTGTAAATGAACTACTCGATGCAGCAAACGACGCAACTCGAGTGCGTGTTGAAGCAACGTTGGTCGGTATAGGCGGTGCTGCAGACGGGCAAACGCTGGAATTGCAAACCGGCGTGCGCACGTTTGTAGCGCGCATAGCGCCATCTGTGTTACTACCGCGTAATCTGGTCCAGGGGAGCCGGCTTGAGATCACCGGTGTTTACATAGGTCGCGGTAATAACAGGGTTACCAGTCCGCAGGTTTCATCATTCGAGTTACTGATTAATTCGCCCGAAAACATCCGGGTATTGGCGCGGCCGCCGTGGTGGACACTGGAACGGTTATTAATTGTCATAGGGGTGCTTTTGTGTGTGTTATGTGTTGCTGCATTGTGGATTACTATGCTGCATCGCAAGGTCGAGCAACGTACCGCCGAGCTGACCACGCAAATTCAACAGCGTCAACGCGCCGAGCACAGGCAATGGCTCGAGCGCGAACGCACGCGCATCGCACAGGACCTGCATGACGAGTTAGGGGCGGGAATAACTGAGATTAGCATGTTGGCCCTTCGAGCAGGTGCAACTGATGCGGCTGTCGAAAAACGCGCTGTGCATCTAGAGCAGATCCGAGCCCGTGCAACTGAACTTGTTATTGCGCTGGACGAAATTGTCTGGGCAACAAATCCGAAGCATGATTCATTAACCTCGCTTGTGAGTTATTTCTCGCTATACGCTGACAGGTTCTTGGGTGCGGCCAATATCCGGTGTCGAATCGAGCGTGACCAACAATTGAGTGACCGCCCTTTGGCGTCGCACATGCGGCATGAACTGTTCATGGTTTTTCGTGAAGCATTAAACAATGTGGTTAAGCACGCCCGGGCAACCGAGGTAACAATATGGTTTGGACTAAAAGATTCAGTTTTGCAGATTACGGTGGCCGATAACGGTCAGGGCATGAACTACGCGCAGAACACCGCGCGGGGTGAAGGATTGGCAAACATGCGCGCCCGTATTGAGCGACTTACTGGCGTGTTCGACGTGGAAAGTGCCCTTGGCAAAGGTACGCAAGTTAAGTTTGCTGTGCCAATTGGCTCTCAAGATGTATGACACGAATAGTTGTGGTCGAAGACAACAGTGTGATTCGCGAAAGCCTGGCTGAGTTTGTGCAGCGTGATTCCGAGTGCCAATGTGTCGGTATGTATGCAACCGGTACTGAAGCGTTGCGGATGATCCCGCGCGTTGCGCCTGACATTGTGCTGATGGACATCCAGTTGCCGGATATCTCAGGCATCGAATGCACGGCGAAACTTAAGCAACTGTTACCTTCGGTCCAGATTATCATTGTGACCGTGTACGAGGACACAGACCGGATTTTCAAGGCGCTGCGTTCAGGTGCATGCGGTTATCTGCTGAAACGCTGTTCACCGGATGAGCTCGTGGCAGCAATACGAGAAGTGCGACTCGGTGGTGCACCGATGTCGCGCGAGGTTGCGCGCAAAGTTATTTCTTTTTTCCAAGAACCGGTCAAGGCCGCCGCCGAGGTTGAAGACCTTTCTCCGCGCGAACGCGAGATTTTGGAGCTGCTTGCGCACGGGTTTGCAAACAAAGAAATTGCGGCACGGTTGGGGGTGAGTGACGGTACCATTCGGTGGCACCTGCGGCACATTTACCACAAACTGCACGTCAGGTCACGCACGGAAGCAGCACTGAAATTCCGCAGCGCCACGGGCAGTTGAGTTGTGAAGTGCGTTGGGCCAAATTCGCGCCGGGCGGTAAAAATCCTTACAAATGTGAGGATGACACTGAACAGGTAACACGTGTTAAATTGCAGGGTGATGACCAAAGATGGTCACATTTTACTGGACAACAACGCAGTTGCCGGGCGCGCCTTTACAACTGCGCCTGCTGGCATTGCATTCACATTGATCGAGTTATTGGTTGTAATCGCTATAATAGCGATCTTGGCGGCGTTGTTATTGCCGGTGCTAACGCAGGCCAAAGCACGCGCCAAGACCATCCAGTGCACGTCCAACTACCGGCAATGGGTAATCGTAGCTATATCGTATTCAGGGGAAGATGCGCGCGGCTATTTCCCGTCGTTCTCGATACCTGCAACCAGTGGACGCAATGCATGGGACGTTTCGATGGACATGGTCCCGAGCCTGGCAAGTTATGGGCTGACGATGCCTATGTGGTTTTGTCCTGTGCGACCCGCCGAGTTTGACGATGCAAACGAGCAGTTTAGGAAGTTTTACAACCGACCGATCACAAGCCTGGACGACCTGAATCGGTGGTTACAGTTGCGAAATCAGGGGTATGGCGCTTTTGCAGTTTTGTATCACGCTTGGTGGGTACCACGACCAATTGCCGGGGATCAGCGGTTCATGTTCCCCTCGCCGACCTTGGCAGGTACAATAAGCCGCTTGACCAATGGTTGGCCGCGAAAACCCGATGACCCGGCGGGGCGCATCCAGCCAATCATTACCGATTACTGCTACGCGCCCGGTGTCCAAACCAACACAGCGCGGATGGCCGCCGGACACACATTCGGTGGCAAGGTCATGTCCGTTAACGCAGGGTTTGCCACCGGCCAGGTCGAGACGCGCATGCGCAAGATGATACAGTGGCAGTACTCGGGTGTTGACTCGGCTTTTTATTGAGCCGACTCGATAGTTGTGCAGCGTTATTTGAGCTATCTAAAACCACACATTTGTGAGGCTACTCAACCCGTTGGGTGCGTGGTGTAATTTTAGGTGCACATCAGAGTGTAATCGGTTAAAAGTTAAACCCGTATGAAACCTGTGAACCAACCGCATAGCCCCCTGGTACAAATTGGCATTGTAATTCTGGTTTGCACTGTTTGGCAGGCGCACTCAATTGCAGCAAACGTACCGGTCACGTTTAACGTCAACATGTCCGTTCAGAAAGCAATGGGTAATTTTGACCCGGACGGGCGCGGCGACACGGTGCTTGTGGCTGGTAATTGGGACGGCTGGGCTACAACCAATACAATGATGCCTGGCGCGCAATCGGACGTGTATACGTTGACCTTGTACTTAGCCGAAGGCACTTGGCCCAACTACAAATTCGTGATCAACCCGTACGGTTCATCCAGCGGCCCAAACCTTCGCTGGGAAAGCAGAGATAACCGGTGGTTTCAAGTACCGCCAGGCGGAACGAACCTGCCGGCTGTATATTTCAACGACGCGGCTAGCGCGGTTGTGGGGGCTAATATCACCTTTCAAATTGATATGTCGGTCCAAATTGCGCTCGGAAATTTTAATCCCGAGCAAGACCTTGTGTTTGTGGCTGGGGATTGGAACTGGGGTGCATTAAGCACGGGCCCGTTCGAGCGCGCCACTGAAAACACCAACATTTGGAGATTCACACACAATCAAACCAACAGCATTGGCGCACTGGTCAACTACAAGTTTATCATTTACAGGTCAGGCACCGCAGTGTGGGAAGCCGATGGCGTTGGCCCGGGCGGCGCACGTAATCGGCAGTACAATTTCCCTGCGGCAGACACCAATTTGCCGGTGGTCTTCTTCAATAATGTGTCAAATGCGGCGGTTGTTGTGGTGTCACCCGTGACATTTCAAGTTAACTTGGCTGTCCAGGATGCCTACGGAAATTTCGTCCCCGGATCAGACACAGTTTCTGTGGCCGGTGAATTCAATGACTGGAATGCAGCGGCGTGGCAACTGACCCCGACTGAAACAAATCAGGATCTGTTTGTGGGCACGTTTAATGTGACCAACACCGTCGGCTCGACCGTTAACTACAAGTTTGTCCTTAACAACGGTGGGCGATGGGAACGCGACGGGCTTGGCCCGGGCGGTGCACAGAACCGGCAGTTCACATTTACAAATGTACCGATTGCATTACCCACCGTATTCTTTGACGGTACAAACGACCTGGGCAGCCTCCGTGTTGTGTCCGTACAAACCAACCACTTGACGTTAAACTGGGTTGCCGGGCCGAAAGTACGGCTCCAAAGTTCGGCTGATTTAAACACGTGGATTGATGTGCCAGACACACAAGGCGAAGGCTCTGCAACTTTGCCAATGACACCGCAGCGTCAGTTTTTCCGGTTAATCGGGCCGTGAGCCGAGCCATACTCGAAATCGTAGATCAAGCATTTGATGAGGGGCAAAAATGATCGGGGGGTTTTATCGCCAGTTGCACTTGCCGATGGCAGTTAATCATGCCGGTTTTGCTTTCGTGCTTGTAGTTGCCAGCGCAGCATTCGGGACCGCACAGCCCAACGGGTTTATTGCAGGCGCAGACATGTCGCACCTCGTATTTTTCCAGGACCGGGGTGTAGTTTACAGAGACAATGGTATTGCGGACGACGCCTTGGCAATTTTGAAGCGCCGGGGTGTCAATTGCATTCGGCTGCGCCTGTTCACCGGTTCAGACGAACTTGTGCGCACTAACAAAGCCTATGACTACACGAACAACCTCACGTACACGTTACCGCTCGCAGGCCGCGTAAAGAATCACGGTTTGCAGTTGATGATTGACTTCCACTACTCGGACACTTGGGCCGACCCAGGCAAGCAAACAAAACCTGTCGCCTGGACCAACCTAACATTTGCAGAGCTGACAAATGCAGTCCGCGCTTACACAAGTAACTGCATTGCCGCATTCAGAGCGGCTGGTGCAATGCCCGAATTTGTCCAGCTCGGTAATGAAATCACAGGTGGGATGCTATGGCCAGACGGTGCTGTAGGTGGTACAAACGACACAACTGCACAATGGGTTAAGCTCGGCCAACTGCTCAAGAGTGCATACCGCGGCGTAGCAGACGCCGCCGGCAACCAGATGCCAAAGGTCATCATTCATATTGACCGCGGCGGCGATTGGTCAGGCGCAAAATGGTTTTTCGACAAGCTTAACCAGCAAAATGTACCATACGACATCATCGGCTACAGCTTTTATCCATGGTGGCACGGCTGTTTGAGCAATCTGTTTAACTGCCTCAGCAATACCGCTGTCCGGTATCGCAAACCGATCATGGTGGTTGAGACAGCGTTTCCGTGGGCTAACTCGACAAATATCTGCGGTTTCGCCGCCACAACAAACGGACAGGTTGAATATGTTGTAGCGCTTGCCGAGACATTACACAGTGCACCTGGCCGGCCTGTGATTGGTCTGTTTTGGTGGGGGACCGAATACCAGCAGCTTTGGGGGTATGCGCTCGCCGGATTTGACCGGCGGTCGTTCTGGAATACAAATGGCAATGTTTTGCCTGTGGCAGATATGTTTGGCCAGTTAAGTGCACCGGTGAAAATCACACCTTTACTTGGAAATGATACGGTTACTTTGGCCTGGCCGATCAGCGGCGCGGGCATGGTTTTGACAACTTCAACCGCACTCACAGCAAACCTTTGGATACCGATAACAAATCAGCCTCACCGCATTGGGACGGTCTATTCGCTTGTTTTACCCTTGCAAACCGATCAGGCGCGATTCTACAGGCTCAAGGCGAACTGAATGCACAAGGTAAGCTGAAGGCAGCTCGATTTTCCTTTGCATAAACCGCCTCAAGTTTCCGAGCTGACACGGAATTTCGCGGCGATGCACGGCGAAAGATTCATTACCGGAAATACCGCGCTAGACTGGGCTCGCACAGCTCACGGCAAAGACTGTTACAACCTGTTAAAGGCGTAATTGGCCCTCCCTACGTAATCCAAAGGGGTGCCACGTGCGGTGTTGCGTGCTGCCGTGGCCGCCACGGATTCCAACTTCATCACCGTCGATTCAGACGCCGCGCTTGGATTGCGGCTCACCGTAGAATGCTAGCCGAGCAGGTTTACATGGTATGTGTCGGCATAATGACGTGAACGCCTTTTAGGCGAATGTCAGCCACGGCTTACGCCCATGGTTTATTGTCTTTGCGTGTGCCACACAGGTTTACTCGAATACCGAGCGTATCCGCCATTGCAGCTTTGGCGATCAAGCATTGGTCTGCAGCTTTAGCGTCCGTGGCGTAAACAACTTGGATATGGTTTGCCTTATGTTTAGCCATCATTTGGTCGCGTGTGACACCGTAAGTAACAGCGTGCATGATCGGCCATTGCCACGTTGTTGACTGCCAACGGCGTTCGGTTTCTTGGCGCGGTAACTCGACTACGCCGCCGCGGCCGATGTCCATGTTTAGACCGCGTTTGTCAATGTAGATGCGTGACCAGACAATTTCACCAGGCTTCGATATACCGCGCAGGGTCGAGCCGCCTTTAGGGAAGTACATTGGCGGTTGGCGGAATCCTTCGGCGCCGGCCCAGCCACCGATGAAATGCGATGGGGGCGCGCCACCACTAATCTCGAACACCCATACGTATTGCTGGGTGGTGCCGCTTTTGTCCCAGTCACCCCAGCGCAGGTCGTGCAGCGTGTTTTCGACAGGTTGGCCGAGCGCTTTTTGCACGCGATACGTCATCAAGCCGTCCAAGCCAGCGCACTCGTCGACCTCGTTGAAGTGAGGTAGGGGCTGGCCTTGGTAAAGTTCGCGTTTGCCGTCGCGCGATTTGACTGGCGGGCGGACCGAATCGTTAAGTGTGCCTTCAACAAGATCGCTTGCTGGCAGTAGGTCTTTTAAGCCCTGCTGGTACTGGATGCCGATGCAATCGCAGCCGAATTCGTCTGCAATTCGCATAGCTGCGATGTACATTTTGCACTGCCAAAGGATTTGATCGTCGGTGAGGTCTGTGGCCTCGTCTGGCCCGGTATGGAATTTCATGCCGCGCGATTCCATCCATGCACGGGCTGCGCGTGCTTCAGCGTCGCTGACCTGGGTTGTCTCGTAATAGAGCGCAGATTGGCTGAGCCGTTCTTTGAACACACCGGTTGCGTTTAACAGTGCATCCGGGATTATGGCGTTGAACATGCCCATGCATCCCTCGTCGAACACGCCCATAATGGCTTTCTCGGTGCGTAGTTGTTGTGCCAAGGCACGGCCGAGCTTAACAGCGGGTCCGCTAAATTTAGCCTCACCGAACGACACCACGTGATCTGTCTTGTGCGAGCATTTGCCGGTCTTAAGCCATTGCCGGAGTTTTGATTTGAAGTAGTCGTCTTTGAAATCTTCGCTCCAGAGAGTTGAGTATTCAACACCGGCTTTGGTGAGCGAGCCGTTCAGGTTAAGCATGCCAACTAAACCTGGCCACTGGCCTGACCAATTCGCCACTGTCAGGATCGGTCCGCGGTGCGTTGTCAACCCAGCCAACACGTGGTGTGAATACTGCCAAACTGCCTCCGCAACAATTAACGGCGCGTCTGGATCGATGTTTTTAAACACATCGAGCCCTTCGCGCTGCGACGCGATGAACCCATGTTTTTGATCTGGTTTGTACGGATGCGCACGTACAAGGTGCCAGCCTTCAGCCTCGATTGCGGTTTTGAGCGCCTGTTCCATTTGTTCCTGCGCAGGCCAGCAAACTTGGTTTGCTGAAAGTCGTAGGTCGCCACTGGCAATTAACTGCACCTGCCGCGCCTTTAGCTTTGGAAAACACGGTTTGTATTGTGAGATTTTTATGCTCATACGTTTAACTTTGTGCGTTTATGCTATTTTAGTTGCTTGCCCTTGTGCACCGGCTGTTGCACCACGCCACTTGCGGGGGCAGACCGACACAATGTCACGTGAATTTGTCTTCAAAGTGCGTACGGCTTTATCCAACTTCAAACCTCGGTTCCAGTCAAGCAGCCGGCGCGTGATCGAACATTTGTTTGATCATGTTTGTCATTGCTTCGACCCAAACCGGATGATCGTTCAGGCATGGGACCAAGATGAATTCGCGGCCGCCGGCGGCGATGAATTCGGCGCGTGCACGAATGCCAATTTCTTCAAGTGTTTCCAGGCAATCGGTCAGGAACGACGGACAAATGACAGCGACCTTTTTTGCGCCTGTGCGGGCTAGATTACGCAGTGTAGCGGTTGTATCCGGTGCGAGCCAGCGGCCCGGGCCGAACCTTGATTGAAACGCTATTGAGCATTTTTCTGGGGTGAGCCTGGCTGTTTGGACAAAGGCAAACATTGTTTTGATGCACTGGTGTTTATAACAGGTAGCGTGTGCTTGGCTTTCGACGGTGCAGCAGTCGGGTCTGACAAGACAATGCCTATGCGTCGGGTCAGTTTTGCGTAAGTGCCGTTCAGGCAAACTGTGAAAGCTGAAAAGTAAATGGTCCAACTCATCTGGCAAATGTTGGCGTGCCACTGTGACCAACGCATTGATATACTGGGGGGCAATGTAGAACGGTGGATGCACAATCAATTGCATGTACGGCGCCACTTGCTGAGCGATGGTTCTAACGCGCACGACCGCAGTTTCGTAGGTTGACATCGCATAATGCGGGAACATAGGTACAAGCAGCAGCCTATTGACAGCGCAAGCAGCAAGCTTCTTTATTGCGCCGAGGATGGACGGCTCGCCATAGCGCATGGCTAACTCGACCGGCAATCTAAGCCGGTCCTGAAGTGTTTCCCTGAGCCTTGTGCTGATTGCTACCAACGGCGAACCTTCCGGCGTCCAAATTTTGCCGTATGCCGCAGCGGCGTGTCTGGCGCGCAGCGGCAAGATTACACAGTGTACAATGCAATACCGGAGTGGCCATGGTACGTCCAAAACACGCCCATCCATCAGAAATTCCCCCAGAAAACGCCGCATATCGGGTAGGGCAGGGGAACGCGGTGAACCAAGATTGACGAGTATTACCCCGGAAGCAGTCATCGAAGTGTTAGGTAGTCCCAGAGTTAAACGCAGACGCCGCTGATTGTTCGCATGTGGCCAAATATGATTGCACACGCCCAACGATGGCACACCCAGACATAATCGAGTCGCCGACTGAAATTCCGTCGCGGTAATGTCCAGCGAAAAACAGGCCTGGAGCGGCTGTTTCGATCTCGTCCAGTTTCGCGCGGAACAGGCCGTAGCCGAGTTCGTACTGTGGGATCGCTTTTTGGTACAGCATGCAGCGCTCGAACGTAGGCTTACCTTTGGTGCCTAGGACAACAGCCAGGTCACGGCGAGTAATATCGACCAACTCGTGCTCGGGTTTTAGAGCTAGCTCAGGTTCGCGTGCGCCGCCCAGGTACGTTGTCAAAGTCACATGACCTGCTGGCGCGCGGTTTGGGTACAGCGACGACGAGAAAAGCGTGCCCAGAATTTTGAGTCCTTCAACTCGCGGCACAAGTACACCGTAACCATCGAGCGGGTGCGCCACATCCTCGCGTTTGAAACCCAGAACAACACTTGCGACCGGTGGATAATAAATATTTGCGAATAGGCGCAAGTCAATTCGCTGTCCAATATCAAGCTCAAGTTCTGCAAGGTTGTATGCTGTTCCGGCAAATACAACTGCAGTGTGTTCAGCCTGTCCTGGAACGCCGTTCCGGACAAACCTGACGACCCACACATTGCCTTGTTTAAGTAGTGCTGTTGCTGCGCAGTTAAGTCGCACGGCGTCGCCGAGCGCAGCAGCCAGAGTCTCGGTCAGTACGCTAAGCCCAAAGTCGAAAGATACTTTCGGGGCGAGCATTTTTGGGATTTCATCTCGTTGTTTACGTTCTTTGGCGCCGAGGATCTGTCCTTTAATGAGCGAACCGTACCGTTGTTCGAGCGCATGCAGCCGTGGAAATGCCTGCGGTACTGACAATTTATAGGGGTTACCTGCGTAAATGCCTGAAACTAGCGGGTCAATTGCGCGCTCAAGGAACTCACGTCCAAGCCGGCGCAAAACAAACTCAGCCACACTTTCTTCGTGCCCATCGCGTCTAGGCGGTTTGAACGGCTCGAGCAGAAGCTGCAGCTTTGTTTTGACCGAGAACAACGGCGAAATGAAAAATTTCACCGGCGAATCGGGCACTGGGATAGGTTTGCCCGCACGCACGATGTACCTGTTTTTCGCTGCGGGGATTGAATATAGTTTACGTTTGTCCAGCCCGAGGTCTGTGAACAGCCCGGCGATTTTGCGTGTGGTCTCAAGAATTGTAGTTGGCCCGAAGTCGGCAAGGTAACCATCATGGTAAACAGTTCTAATTGCCCCGCCCACGCGGTCGGCAGCTTCGTACACGGTCACAGGAGTGTTTTGGCGGCGCAGGTAAAACGCAGCCGTAAGTCCTGTTATGCCAGCGCCAATTATCGCAACCGGTTTCATTGCAACCGCAGCTCAATGTAGTCCTGGCCTGTGCGTTGTCCAGAAAACCAACAGTCGGTTTATTAAGAGCTTGCTGGGCACACCTGCTAAATAGTTCGTGAATGCCTACGGGCCTCCACTGGCGGCAGAGTGTTATCGAAGCACATCGCAATGTTACGGATGAACAACCTGCCGGTTGTGGTTACCTCGAGCTTGCCAGGCAACCGCCGTACCAGACCGTCGGCTTCAAGTTGTTGTAGTTCCTCAAGCTCGCGCGTAAAATAACGTTCAAAATTAATACCGAACCTTGCTGAGATGTCACCGTAATCGAGCTCTAGGTCGCACATGATGCGCATGATTACGTCGCGCCGAATTTTTTCATCTACACTGAGCAGGTAACCTTTTGCGATTGGGGTTTTGTTGGCCTTGATCGCTGCGTAGTACGGGTCGAACGCTTTGTGGTTTTGCCAGTAAGCATCCGGGATTTGCGATATGCTGGACACGCCGAATGCGTATATGTCAGCGCCGGCACGTGTACTGTATCCCTGGAAATTGCGCTGAAGCTTTTTTTGTTGTTGGGCAACGGCAAGTTCATCGGCCGGGCGCGCGAAATGGTCCATGCCGATGTACACGTACCGGTTGTCTGCAGTGAGTTTTTCGACGGCAAGTTTGAGCAGTTGCAATTTTACCTCTGGGGCCGGCAAATTTTTTTGTCGCTCAAGAATTTTTTGTGCTGGCTTAAGCCACGGCACGTGCGCGTAACTGAACACGGCAAGCCGGTCCGGTTGCAGTTCTAAAACTATGTCGAGCGTTTTATCAAATGAACCAAGTGTTTGGTGGGGTAACCCGTAGATTAGGTCGAAATTGATGGAGCTAAAGCCCAGCTCACGTGCCCATGCCAGTGCGCGCTCGGTGATTTGGCGCGGCTGAATTCGATGCACAGCTTTCTGCACCAGAGGATCGAAATCCTGTACACCCATTGAAATGCGGCTGAACCCAATTTCGCGAAATGCAACAACGTGCTCGCGCGTCAGATCACGTGGATCAACTTCCACACCAGCCTCGACATCCTCAGCAAGGACAAAGTTTTTGTGGATGACGGCACCTAGCCGCCTGATCTCGGTTGGGTTAAGAAACGATGGCGACCCGCCGCCCCAATGCAATTGTACCACCTGCCGGGCCGGATTAAGGAGTGGCTTGATTAAGCCGATCTCGCGCTCGATGTAGCTGATGTATTCAGTGCTCTTTGAGTGGTCGAGCGTGACAACATTTGTACAACCACAAAACCAGCACAACGTCGGGCAAAACGGTATATGAAAGTAAAGTGACAGTTCACGTGCGGTTACGTTGTTTGCTTTGATCAACGGTTCGAGCTGGGCCCAACCGGTTGTTTCGGTAAACTTGGTTGCAGGTGGAAACGACGTGTACCGGGGTCCGGGCACGTTGTATTTTCGGACAAGGTCAAGGTTAACGTCAATTTTGCTCATAGTTAAGGCACTTGCTCGTTGGCACGTTGGCCCATTTGACAGTTAAACTGTTGAACCGTCTCCACGAGTGCCGCTATGTTTTCGAGCTTTGCGTCCGGGGGCACACCATGACCGAGGTTGAAAATGTAGCCGTTGCGGCTCTGCATTATTGTCAGTAACCGGCGTGTTTCTGTGCTGACCGCCTCAGGCGTTGCGTTGCTGAGCAATTCAGGTTTTAGATTTCCTTGGATCGCAATTGTTCGGGGCAAAACCTCACGGGCTTTCTCCAGTGGAAATTCTGGGTCAATGCTGACGATATTCGCGCCTGTGGCGATTAACTGTTGCCAAAGGTGGCTTGTACCTCGCGAGAAAACGATCACCGGCACAGCATCATGAGGACGTGCTTCGGGCTGGTCAGATGCGAAGACGGTACTTGGCGATATGACGTCAGTAGCACCGTGGGTTAGCCCGGAGATGATTTGTTGTATCCAACGGCCGGACGCGTCGCGGTATTGGCCAGGGGGCACAAGGACTCCGTTCGTATCGAAAATCTGCAACGCGTCTATGCCGCACTGGATTTGCATTTGGAGGTATTCAGTAACCGCCGCAGTGAGTTTTTCCGCGAGTGCGAAATATGTTTTAGGGTCTTCCCTGTAAAGTGCAATTGCACGAGTGAAGTGTTGCGTGCTACGGCCTTCGACCATGTACGTAGCAAGTGTCCATGGCGACCCTGCAAAACCGATCAGGGCGGTTCTATCGCCAAGCTCAGTTCTGAGAATGCGTAGTGTGTGTGCGACGTAACCGAGTTTTTCCTGAATGGCCCCGACGTCAAGCCGTTCGACATCTGTTTTTGTCTGTATTGCAAACGCCATATCAATACCCCCTTCATTGCGGAGGTTATAGGCTTGTCCCAATGCTTCGGGGACAACCAAAATGTCGCTGAACAGTATTGCTGCATCTAAACCGAACCTGCGGATCGGCTGGAGTGTTACTTCTGCAGCCAGCTCGGGTGTACGTGCGAGTTGATGAAAGTTGTATTTTTCGCGTAGTTGGCGGTATTCGGGCAGCGCACGTCCGGCCTGGCGCATCAGCCACACTGGTGGTCTGTCAACAGGCAAACATCGGCAGGCGCGCCAGAACCGTTGGCGTGCGGTCGGTTCTGTACGGTTGCTTTGGGTTGCGGTCCGTGGCATGGTCAAATGCTGTGTTTGAGACAGGCTTTTTGCAACTGGAGAATTCGGCGGGCTATGTGCTTAGGTTGGTAGGCGCCTGTCAGTCATGGTCACGGCTCGACGTACACGGGCATGCCAATCCAGACAAGCTTCAATAGGTATTCGGCATTCCAGTTTGCCAGTCTGAAACAGCCGTGTGATTCGCTTTGGCCGACACGCTCAGGCGCAGGTGTTCCGTGAATACCGTAGCCGGGTTTGTCTAGACCAATCCACGCCACACCCACAGGATTGTTAGGGCCCGGTGGTAGGATGAGTTTTTGGGACAGTTGCTTTGCCTCGGCAGATTCAGGGAAGTTTGCCGGGTCAAACGTGTAATTCGGATTGGGCACAATACTGGTCACGTGCAGTTCGCCAACAGGCCGTTTTTGAGCATGCCGCGCAATGCTGCATGGGAAATGCACAACAAGATTAGTTGCCCCGTCAAATGCTTGTAACGCCTTTGCCGAGAGCGAAATTCGGATGAAAGCCGCCTTACCTGAGTTGGTCGGGTGCGATACGTTTGGCACAGTCAGCACTGTGTCTTGCGCCACATTTGCCCAGTCAATTTGCGGGTTTAACCTACGCACTATGTTCGGGTGTGAAAACGTTTTCTCAGCAACAAGCTCCAGAATAGATTCGTATTCGAGTGCGCTTTGTCGGGATTTGCCCAGCCAAGTTGTGCTGACCGGTTGGAGCCGGGCCAGGTCGTTGCTTGACACCACATAGTTTGTGAGCGCCGGTTTGGCAAGCACCAGGGTGGTCCGGGTGGGCTGGTCAAGCCGCCCGGTGACAGGCAGATTACGATTTCGCTGATAAACGGCAAGTGCAGCAGCAGTCTGCGGCCCGAACATCCCGTCAATTAGACCCGGCGAAATTCCGAGTCGTACGAGTGCAACTTGTGCTTCTAACACAGTGCGTACTGGTCGGGGAAATTGTTCTGGTGGAACGACTGATGGCAACTTAATTGCAGGGTGGAGCGCGGTTGAGCTGGATTGCAATGTGATTGGTTGGGTAAAAACAGATTGGGACGCACCGGCCTGTAAACCGGTTGAATGCTGTGTTTGGGGCGCTGGCATTTGTTGCGTTGCGATCGGTAACTCAGGGGCGGTTTTTGGGGTTTTCTTCTGCGGCACTGTTTGCCGGTACAACACGCACAGGCACGCGATGCCAAGTGCACTCATGAGTATGCACAGGCCAAACTTCAGGCCTGGATACTTAGGCCTGTTTTCTTGCGGCAGCCGATACTTTTTACGCGGGTACACTGTGCATACAATTGCCGTAGAACCTGGCCAGGTTTGAATCAGAGCCGCATTGTGAAACCTTCTACTGTGAAGGCGGCTTCACTTGTGCAAGGCGCGCGTGTGTATTGCTCAAAAGGAGTACTGCGTCCCCGATCATGCGTACCGCAATCTCAAACGGCACAAGATCAGTGTTGATGATCATGTGGTACAGCAACGGATCGTCTATGTCGGCGTTGAAGTATGTTTTCAGATAGCGTTTCCTGCCGAGGTCTTCGCGCTGGACAAAATCAACCGCCTGTTTGTATTCCATGCGCATCAGTTTGCATACACGCTCGACGCGTTTTTCAAGTGACCCGACAAGCCGAACATGAAGTGCGTGCTTGAAACTAGAGGTGACAATGTTCGCCCCTCGACCAATAATGATCACATTACCCAGCTCGGCTAAGCGCAGGATTGTTTCCACTGTTTTGTGAACGAGCGTCCACGAAGACGGGTGCAGGCCGAACAGCTCGTCCATGATCTCGGCAATTTCAGACCGTTTATCCTCCGTCATGTATTTTTCTAGTACGCTGGGCAATTGATGGTCTTCGAGGACTTTTTGCACCAGGTTGCGGTCGAATACAGCCCAGTCGCATTGAGGCAGTGCGTCATTTGCACGAATGTATTCAGCAAGTTGTGTCGCAATTGCATGGGCGCCACAGCCTGTTTGACGCGAGATTGTAACGACCCGGCGCGGTGACGCTTCAGTTCTCAGGCCCGTCCGACTGGTTAGTTGCATCTGACAGGTAATGAAGCTTGCACATTTCTCAAACTCGGGTGTCTCGCTCATGACAGTATCGATTTGGGTTCAATCATTGGCGGTTTGTTTAGCGTTGGTATCGGTGTCGGTTCGTGTAAGTCCGCAACTTTTCATCTTGTGCCGCCCCGTAGTGGCACATAAATCATGTCACCGGGTTTCAACTGGCTCAGATCAATGCCTGGATTTACGGACAAGATATCGTTTACTGAGACACGGAATCTGGCAGCTACACTTTGGAGCGTGTCCAATGGCTCCATCCTGTGTTGGACCAAAACAGGTGGCATGGGGGGCGGCTCCTCGATTACGGGCTGGCCGATGGCAAGCGTTGTTGCCTTAAGTTGCTCAAGCTCGACCTTTTTGATCTCAATTGCTTTTTGCGCGTCTGTCAGGGTCTGGTCTTGCCTGATTCGTTCTAGCTCGGCTGCTGTGGCTTGGCCGATTTCATAAAGTGCTTGCGCAGCAGTTGGCACACCTGCCTTGATTGCGGCAGCTACAGCCTCTCGATACGCTGGGTCCTGCAGTTTGCGGTACTCCTCATACCGTTGCGGGCCAAGTGCGTTGCGAATTGCGTTTTCACGTTGTGCTTCGAGCGCGCGCCGTGCTTGGGCTGCTTCTAATGTGTCTGCGGTGTAATCGCGAATAATCCGTTGCTCGACGTTGTCCCAAGCGTGAAACATTGCACGAAATTCATCTGCTGTGGGGTTGAAAAATCTCAGCTCGGCAAGTTGCTGGCGCAACCGCTGTGCTGTGTCAGAGTATCTGAGTAAGAATTCTTCGAGTTGTTGAGGAGACAAAACCTCAGCAAGTTCATTGCGCGTTTGCTGGCGGAGTCGCGCAAGCTCGAACTGGTCCGGTTCGCGGCCGGCTTTACGTTGTGCTTCGATATATGCGTGGATGCGTTCCTGCGCGCGATTTGCGATGGACATTACGGCTTGTTTTACCTCGGTTGGTATCACACCAAGCACAGGGCCGTCGAGAGTAACTGGGGCACGCGCTTGTTGCGGTATTGGGGGCAGGGCAAGTTCTGTAGTTTCCCAATCCGGTCCTAAAAGCCTTGTCAACAATGCGCGGCGTTCTTCTTCAAGCGCGCGAAGTTTTTCTTCGGCAGCGCGTACCGTTTCGGGGTCGGGTTCAGTCCGCCACCATTCTTGCGCTGGTGTGGTCACCTCAGTTGCACGCCGAAGGGCAAACAGGTGGTTGACATCGGCAACAATGATGTCCCGGATTGTTGACTCTGGACAGCCAATCTCACGTAAGTTTGCGATGTAGGTTGGATAATCCGACGACTCGATTTCGCGCCAAGAAAAAAACTGCCGTCTAACGACAACGTTTGTCTTGATTTGGTTTGTGATGATCGTCTGCGTGTGAAGTGCAACGGCAAGTTTCTGGGTCGCGCGCTTGTGGTACAGCAAAAATGCAATGCACAGCGCAATGTTCAATAGTACCGACAAAATCAGTATCGTGCGCCCGCGCATAACGCCGTTCATGACCGTATTTACGCCTTTTATCTGACGTGGGCAAGCGCGTTTTTGGCTGGCGATAAGGCCAACAGACGTGCACGTTGTTGTGCTTGGAAATGAAAAAGGAAACGTACAAAGCTGCAGGTGTTGACATCGCCTTGGCAAACCGGCTCAAGTCGGGTTTGCCCAAGCTAATCAGCCAGACGCACCGATGTGAAATGATCGGTGGCATAGGCGGGTTTGGCGGTTTGTTTGCCCTGAACGTCAAGCGTTACCGCCAACCTGTGCTGGTATCGAGTGTTGACGGGGTTGGCACAAAACTAAAGATCGCATTTGCCATGGACAAACACGACACCGTCGGTCAGGACCTTGTCAATCACTGCGTGAACGACATTGCCGTGCTCGGTGCTGAGCCGCTTTTTTTCCTCGATTACATTGGCACTGGCAAGCTTGAGCCACGGGTGTTTCATGATGTAATTCGCGGTCTGGCACGTGCATGCTCGCAAAACAACTGCGCCTTGATCGGGGGCGAAACTGCTCAAATGCCTGGCTTTTATAAACCGGGCGAGTACGACCTGTGCGGCACAATTGTCGGCGTGGTAGAAAGATCAGCGATGTTAGACGGCCGAAGGTCAATTCGGCCTGGGGACGCTGTTGTTGGTCTTGCCTCGAGTGGACTGCACACAAACGGGTACTCGCTTGCCCGGAAGGTGTTTTTTGACAAGCTCGGCCTCAAACCACACAGCTATGTGCCTGAATTGGGCTGTACAATTGGCGAAGAGCTACTCAAGGTGCACAAGAGCTACGGTACCGTTATCCTTGACCTATTGAAGAAGTTCAACAAATCGCGAATCGCAAATCACAGATCGCAAGCTATCAGGGCCTTTGCCCATATTACCGGTGGTGGTTTTTACGACAACATACCACGTGTCTTGCCACGCAATTGTGATGTAGTGATAAACAAAGGTAGTTGGGAAATACCGCTCGTTTTCAAATTAATAGCCGACCATGGGCGTGTAAATGAAACTGAGATGTATCACGTGTTTAACATGGGCGTTGGGATGGTTGCGATTGTTGAGCCTGGTGCCGCTGATGCGGTGCTGCGTTCCATACGGGCTAAGAAACAGAAGGCTTGGTTCATCGGCACGGTTGAACGTGGTTCGGGCAAGGTACAAATTTGTTGAGGTCGTTGTATGGCACTCGAAATCATAGGTCCACTGCCGTTTGAGCGTGACGCGTATGGCCAGTTAAAGACACGCGTAGCTACAATTTTTCCGAAACATAAAACGCTTATCACAACACCAGGAATACATGCATGGCAACGAACCGAGTTTATCACGCACTTGAATCGTAAAAGGATGGCTGCTGGTTTACCACAACTGACCTTTGCGGAAGAAGAAGCCGAATGTGCAGATTCGGTTGACTTGTTGATTGAGCCTGATGCGATCTTGATCCGGCCGGACCCCGACCGGATGGAACCGGCGCTTGCAGCGGACGAATTACTCCAGGAGTTGGTCTCAAAGCGTCGGATCAAGTTTTTGTTCGTGCTGAATGACAAGGTCCAGCGCGCTATTAAGGCACGCGGTGAATGCTGGCGCATTGCCGCCCTGCCGCAATCACGCGACGAAATGCGCAAGATGATAGTTGACTCGAAGGTGGCTATACGCGAGCTACCTATCTACTATCAGAACAGGCTCACAGGCACTAAGTACCTTACCTACACGGAGTTTGCCAAGCTTGACCAGCTCGAGCCGGAACAGCTTGTGCGTCAGCTTGAAGAAATTGCCGAGTTTTCCCGTAGGCGCAACAGGCTGGGAAATCCTGAAGTTGACTTTTTCGGCGCCGACCCTCTGCGATTTGGTGCACGCGACTTTGCAGAGATCAGATTTAAATCCGGCATGGGCAATGCGGAGGCACGGGCAAAGTTAAACGATCTCAAATCGCGGTTCCGCGACGCTGTACCGATTGACCTGCAACGCGACGATTTAGATTCTGAAGCGTGGTGCACTCGGATGTTCGCAACAATTGTGAGTCGCAAAGACGAAACGCTTGCTGAGGAACTTTTGCGTGGGTTAAGCCCGGAATTTTACCTGCAAATCCAGTGGTTACCTGGCGGCAGGTTTGAAGAAGGCGAGTTTATTTTTGACCCCGTGTTTGACGAAGCGGAACAAAACCCGAACGACCATGAGCTGGCCTTGCTGTGCGATCCGTGCGCGAAAGGATTTATCTTCAACTTCATTCGCCAGTATGGCGACGTCGAGTACGTCAACGTCGCCCGCATTGGCAAACCGCTTTCATCACGTCCACTTAAGGAAGGACGCCGCGGTGTGTACATAGCTGAGTTAAAATTGCGTGGGACCCAAAATCCGATTGTGCGATTCATTCGAATGCAAAAGTGGGGTATCCGCGAACGCCTCGATGAAGGCAAAACTATGCTCCAGGCAATTATCGAAAGTGAAGAGTACACCGAATACATTCTCGATAGGCGGCTTGGCTGTAGACAATTGGGCATGAACCTGCCGCGCCATGTCAACATGCACAGGCTAAGTGAAGTTTATAACGGGTCGAATGCAGCGTTCCGAGGCCAGTTGATATGGGCAACTTATTTCGAGCGCGATTACGTCTACGGAATCGCAACAGACAAATTGTCGAAGTCGAAATTTTCGAACCCAGCTTACGCGGAACGATTTGCGCGTTTACTGGGTAGGGCAGCCGCCACAAACATCATCGTCGGACGCGCCTACGGCAAGGGACAACTCGTGTTGTTCGATGACGGTGACGAAGTAATCATCGAAGGACCAGACGGTCTGCCAGTAGAGCTTGTCGTATGCGACCATAGCGGTGCATTTGACGAATACCAACGGCCGTTGCATGACTTTGCTGCTGAATACGCACGGCCGGTCAACTCGCGCGTTCAGTTTGTGCAAAACCCACCTGACTTTGCCGAGACATACCTCGATGCGTTCAAGGAATCGTTCTGTCGTATTCAAGGTGATTATCGGAAACGCAGGCGCGCTTTTGACACGCTGTTTAAGCATCGGCCTTACAATGTGGAGGGTAGTTTCGCCTATCGCTGGGAGAGTGTACTGCGTCGGTTGGACCAGACCGACCCTGACGTACTCGTAAACGCAATCCGCCAGCAAATTTCGGTGCTTACCCAGGGCAAATAAATGCGAGTGTCAACCGGCAAGCTCGGCTTGTATTTTTGGGTCAGTACCCCGGCTCGCCAAGGTTTACCTTGCCCTTGAAAGTACGGTATACAATGGCTGTATAGAACAGTACCAGTGGCATGCCAAGCAGTGCTACTATCAGCATGATGCCCAATGTGCGTTGCGATGAAGCCGCATTGTAAATCGTGAGGCTGTTTGCCGGCTCAGGCCTGCTAACTACGAGACTTGGATATAAGCCCAAGGCTGCTTGGGCCATGACCATCACGATTGCCGTGCATGTGGCGCGAAATGCGCATCTTGCAGCGTCCCGGGCTAGTTTGTGTAGCGCAACTACCATGCATAGCAACGTCAGTACAGGCAAAATCAACACCAACGGCCCTGCGCGTACACGCGCTGTAACGTGCGGAATAGCTAAAATGCAAACAATTATTGCTGTCGTGAGGCAAAGCGTCCCACCAATACCAGCGCGTAAACCGAGCTTACGCAATGTGTCCTTGAGCACTCCTTCAGTTTTAAGCATGCCGTACGCCGCGCCATGCACAGTGAACAGCAGTAGCGTTGTTAACCCGACTAGCAATGCATATGGATGCAGTAATGTGCCGAGTGTACCTTTGAACTCGTGCTTTTCGTCCAATGGGATGCCCCAGATGATGTTCCCCATGGCAATCCCCAGTAACAGAGCAGCAAGCATACTTCCGAAACTGAACTGAAAGTCCCAGTACCGACGCCACCAGTCACTGGTGCGCATGTTCCTGAGCTCGATAGAAACAGCGCGCAAGATAAGGGCAAGCAGCAACAAAATCATTGCCACGTAAAAGCCCGAAAACACGGTCGCATAAGCGATCGGGAACGCGGCAAACAACGCTCCCCCACCAGTTATAAGCCAGACCTCGTTTCCGTCCCAGACAGGGCCAATGGCACGCAGTAAAGTCTGTCTATCTTTGTTGCCCTTAACGAACAGGTGGATGGCGCCTATGCCAAGGTCGAACCCGTCGAGTACAGCGTATCCGGTGAACAGTACGGCTAACAGCACAAACCAAGTCGTATTTAAGTCAAGCCAGGCGAATGACATGGGACGTTAACCCGTTGGACTGTTGAATAGTTAAAACATTGGATTACTTGGCGTTATGGTTGTTGGATTGTGACGAGGTACAACGCCGATATTTGACTTTTCACTTGCCATTAAAACGTTACGCGTGCGCGTTTGTTGTTTGCGGTTGCATTTCGGGTCCATGCCGGATTTTGGTCAGCAAAATCCACACGAACAGAACAAAAAGACACGTGTAGAGCAAAGCAAACAAGAGCAAAGAGGCTAGCACTGCGTTTGCTGTTACAGTGGGTGAAATGCCGTCCGAGGTGCGAAGCAACCCGTAAACGACCCAGGGCTGACGCCCGACCTCAGCAGCAAACCAACCTGCTTGGTTTGCTATTTGCGGTCCGAGCACTGAATACATCAGCACTCGCAGCAGCCAGGTTTTTCGAGCGAGTCGTTGGCGCGGCAAATTTAACACGCCCAAAAAACTTAAAACGATCATACCCAGCCCAATCGCAATCATGATGTGGTAAAATTGAAAAGTTAGGTTCACCGGCGGACGGTCTTCGGGCTTAAATTCGTTCAGGCCAATTACAGGTTTAGAAGCATCGCCGTGCACAAAGACGCTCAACAGTCCAGGTATGCCCAATACATACGCACGTTGTTGTTCTTCGTTTATCCAGCCGATAAGTGCCAGTGGCGCGTGCGCTTTTGTTTCGTACAACCCCTCGAATGCGGCCATTTTGGCGGGTTGATGCTTTGCAACGCCAACTGCACTTTGGTGCCCGGTCACAAGCGAAAGCAGCGCCGCAACAAAGCCAAACCAGAGTGCCGGTTTCATCCCCGCCCTAGCAAACTCGATATGTTTGTTTCTCAGCATGTAGTAGGCGCACACGCTGACCACAAGAAACGCGCCTGCCTGCCAACACCCGCTCAACACGTGAGTCAAACGGTCAATCGTGGACGGGTTGAACACCATCTCCCAAAAGTCTGTTATCTCAGCCCGTGGACCTGTTGGGCCTTGGACGATTTTGAATCCTTTAGGGGTGTGCATCCATGAATTTGCAACGATGATCCAAAGCGCGCTCAGATGTGCTCCCAGACAAACCATGCATGTGGAAAAGAAATGCATGCGTCGGCTGACCCTTTCCCAACCAAACACAACGATGCCCAAAAAACACGACTCAAGGAAAAAGGCAAAAATCGCCTCTGCAGCAAGCGGACTGCCGAATACATCCCCTACGAAACGTGCGTAAGCCGACCAATTTGTGCCGAACTGAAATTCCAGGACAACGCCACTTGCAACACCAAAAGCAAATGCAAACGCAAAAATTTTCGTCCAAAACCGCGCCAGTTGGTTATAGACTTGGTTGTTTGTTTTGAGCCAACGCCACTCGAAAAACACCAACAACACCGCAAGCCCAATTGTCAGCGACGGGAAAATATAGTGAAACGCCGCCGTTAAACCGAACTGAATGCGAGCGAGTAATGCTGCGGCCATGGATCTTTCTACATACTTAATGGTGAACTACGACCGGGTCATGCGTAGCGCCACAGTCAATTATTTCGGTGCCATGGGAATGAGGCGTGTGGGCGAACACGGTTAGCACGATTGCTATGAGCAAACCCATCAGCAATGCGATTGTCAGCTTAAACCGGTCATGTTTGTGAAACTGCAATTCCGGTAATAGGTCAGCAGTGGCTATGTGCAGGAATGTGCCCGCACAGAACGCAAGCGCGTACGCTGCCCAACGTGGGTGTGTCTCCGCGTCAATAACACCGCCCAATTGGAACCCCAAATAAAGCACCACCGCAGCCAAAGGCGTAACAAGCGCAAAACCAACGTTCACCCACCGGCGCCATGCCGAAGTACTGCCGCTAGCTTTCATGAGTGTTATGATCGCAAGCGCACTAAACGGTTTGTGCAATATAACCGCCAGTGCAGTGCCCAGCCCGAGCAAGCTTTGGTGAGTATGTTTTTCGCTAACAACCGCAGCAGCCATGGCGAGTCCGTCGAAAACCGAGTGAAATGACAAGCCAAGCGCGACACCCATCCAGCTTAAGTGGTGAGCGGACCGTTCGGCCAATGAATGTGGATGACCACACGGTTCAATTGGGCTGCCTTCGGCTACGTCATGATGATGAAACGGCAGGAACCGCTGTAGCACGAACATGGCCAGGAACCCAGCGATCAACAATATGGCACTTGCATTGAGTGATCCGAGCTGGTCAGCGGCATGCGGTAGCATGCCCAGCAGCGATAATCCGAGCATGAACCCGGCAACAAAACTGACGGCTGTCTGAAGCCGAGTGTGCGTCAGCTTCATTAACTCCGGCAACGCACCACCAAACAAAGCTGCGCCAAAGGCTAACACGCAGTATGCTGCCAAGAGCAAACCACACGCGTGTGCCGTGCCTTCAATGTGCGCTAGCGCGTTCATAGAGCAGTTTTCTTAGTAGTTTTGCCGGGTATAGTTTAGACCGCCACCGCGCGGTTAATTGCTTACGATTTTTGTGTTAATGCCTCTATCGCGTCGAGTACAACCGGCAAATGCGTGTAAGCTGGGCCACCCTGCATCATGACGGCCACACTAGCTGCCTCGATGATTTCAGCGGGTGAATTGCCTGCTTCGAGACATTTCTGCACATGCAAGATAATGCACGGTGAACAACGCTGTGCCACCGCTATGCCGAGCGCAACAAGTTCCTTTTGTTTTGTTGTTAACGCGCCGTCTTTCATGACGGCGCTAAACAATGTGCCGAAACCTTTGAGTGTATCCGGGGCGGTTTGGCGGAGCTTTTGAATGTCCGATTTGAATTTTTCCAAGAACGCTTTTGCCGAGTTGTCCATATTCATCACGGTTTGGTTCAGCCACAATTCAAACGCTATAACCCGTCCAGTGCACAACCGGCTATTCCGGTTGCGCGCCGCGTACAGTACAGCGCTTAATTTCATCTGAGCCACCGTGTGGGTCAAGTTGGGATGATCAAAATTAGAAGACTTGCCGCGGCCTTTTATGAGTGTGAACTGTCAGACGCATTTGTGTGTTTTGGGAGTATTGCCGCGGGCTGAAGCAAAATACGGAGACTTTTTTAGGAAAGCCAGGTTTTGTATGCTTTGTGAAAAACATGAAACTACTTGTAATTGGTTCCGGCGGGCGTGAGCATGCGCTTGTGTGGAAACTGGCGCAATCGCCACATGTGACGCAAATGTGGTGTGCGCCAGGTAATGCCGGTATTGCAACGGAACGACTTGCAAAAAACGGTGCGCAAGTGGAATGCGTTAGTATTGGCGCTGAAGATTTGGCTGCACTGCTTGCATTTGCGCTTGAACATCGGCCTGACCTAACGATTGTTGGCCCGGACAACCCGCTTGCACTTGGTGTGGTTGACCTGTTCAAGCAGCACGGGCTGCGGATTTGGGGGCCGACAACAAAAGCCGCGCAATTCGAAGCGTCGAAGGTTTTTTCCCAGCAATTCATGGACAAATACGGTATCCCAACTGCGCGCGCTGCTGTGTTCAGCGAACCTGGACCGGCCTCGCGATTCGCTGCACAGCTGGGCGGCCGGTGTGCTGTCAAAGCCGACGGCCTGGCACTTGGTAAAGGTGTGATTGTATGCCGGAACATGGCCGAGGCAGATGAAGCGATACAGCGGATGCTTGTTCAGAGAGAGTTTGGTCAGGCAAGCGCGCGGATAGTCATACAAGAATTGCTCGAGGGGATTGAAATCTCGTTGCATGCGCTTTGTGATGGCAAAACAGCTAAACTGTTTCCAACGTCACAGGACCACAAACGCGCCTTTGACGATGACCAAGGCCCGAACACAGGCGGTATGGGCACATATTCGCCTACGCCGTTCATGTCAGACACTGCCCTGGCTGCGGCTGAACAAGCGATACTAGTCCCGTGGTTACGCGGCTGTGCAGATGAAGGGATACATTTTTGCGGCATACTTTATCCTGGAATCATGCTGACGTGTTCAGGGCCGAAAGTGCTCGAGTTCAATGTGCGGTTTGGCGATCCGGAAACACAGGTTTACCTGCCGCGACTCGAAAACGACCTGCTTGAGTTACTTGATGCAAGTGTCAGCGGTGCATTGGACCGCGTTCAACTTAAGTGGAGTTCGCAAGCTGCAGTATGCGTAATAATGGCGAGTGCGGGTTACCCGGGCAAATACGAGAAGGGTAAACCGATCGCTGGCTTAAGCGATGTTGCCAAGATACAAAACGTAAAAGTGTTTCATGCTGGCACGGCCAGGGCAGGTGAATCAATCGTGACAAACGGCGGTCGAGTGCTCGGCGTGACCGCAGTTGGGAAAGACCTCAGTGCAGCCCGGGAAATTGCTTATGCAGCAGTCGAACGCATACGGTTCGAAGGCGCATTTTACCGGCGTGACATAGCAGCAAAAGCTTTGAATGCAACTTACAGTTTCGCAAGCGCCGCAATTGCACTTTGACGGGACAATGCCCACAACAGGTCATGACGGGGTGGATACGACATTTGAGCTGCTCAGGCTGCTATTGGCAAACGTGGGTTTGCAATGTAGCTTTGCCGGCGCATGAACGTGTTTGACGAGTTTGAGTGGCGCGGGTTACTAGCAGATTGCACCGACCGCGACGCGCTGGTTGGGCGGTTTGCAGCCGGGCCGATTGTTGTGTACTGCGGGTTCGACCCGAGCGCAGACAGTTTGCATGTGGGCAATCTTGTGCCGCTGCTTGCGTTGCGCCGATTTCAACTAGCTGGGCATCAACCAATTGCACTTGCCGGAGGTGCAACAGGCGCAATCGGCGATCCAAGTGGCAAGACCGAAGAACGCCAGTTGTTGTCCAAAGAAACACTTGCGACGAACCTGGAAAAGATCAAACTGCAGTTACTGCGTCTACTTGATTTCGATTCGCGGACTAACCCGGCAAAACTCCTGGATAACGCAGATTGGATCGGCACAATTGGTTACCTAGATTTCCTGCGTGACGTGGGCAAACACTTCTCGATTAACCAGATGCTTGCCAAGGAAAGCGTCCGTATACGGATGGAAGAACGCGGCACGGGGATAAGTTATACCGAGTTCAGCTACATGTTGTTGCAAGCGTACGATTTTTATGTGTTGTGCCGCGACCACAATTGCGAGCTTCAAATAGGCGGCAGCGATCAATGGGGAAATATTACTGCTGGTATTGACCTGTGCCGGAAAAAACTTGGACGTACAGTGTACGGGTTGACATTACCACTGATCACAAACGCCGACGGAACAAAGTTCGGCAAGACAGCCGCCGGCGCGGTCTGGCTTGACCCAGCCAAAACAAGTGTGTATCGGTTTTACCAGTTCTGGATCAACACCGACGACCGGGATGTAATCCGATACCTCAAGTACTTCACGTTCCTAGACAAGGACCAGATAGCTGCGCTGGAACATAAGCACAACCAAAACCCGGGTGCGCGTGAAGCGCATCGTGCTCTTGCACGAGCTGTGACTGAACTTATACACGGCAAAAGTGCCACCGACGACGCTGTTCGTGCAAGCCAGATTTTGTTTGGCGGTTCGCTGGAGGGCATTACCGAAAGCGCGTTTCAAGAAGTTGTGGGCGAAGTGCCGACTATACAGGTGCCGCGCACTCGTTTCGACGGGCAGGGGATACAACTAGTCGAGCTGCTTGTTGAATCTGGGCTGTGTCCTAGCAAAAGCCAAGCTCGTAAAGACATTGATGGCGGTGGCATTTACGTTAACAACATCCGGCAGGCCGGTTGGCAACGCGAACTGACCACAAACGACCTTTTGTTCGGCAAATACCTGTTGTTGCGTAAAGGCAAAAAGGATTACGTGGTCATTTTGGCAGCATAGCCCAAAAAATGGGTAACGTGCCAGTTGTGCTGCGGTGAGCTGGTTGATTGCGCTGGTTCAGCGTCAAAGCTTCAAAAATTGGCCAGTTGTTTGAGTTCTTTAAACCTGCGCTCGATTTGCTGACGTGTAAGCACCGCTGTACGCTCCAGACCCAAACCTTCGCAGCAAAACGAGGCAACTACACTGCCATAAATCATGCCGCGTCGGATCGCGGCTGGCAGACACGTGCGCGCGCGCGCAAGATAGCCGATGAGCGCCCCAGCAAACGTGTCGCCTGCGCCTGTCGGGTCCACGACATTCCTGAGAGGATACGCAGGCGCTACAAACGGCCGTTTACCGTCCCACAGTATTGCTCCGTGTTCGCCTTTTTTGATGATGACGTATTTAGGGCCGAGCCCGGTGATTTTGGTTGCGGCCTTCAGCAGGTTAATCTCGCGTGCCAAGTGCCGGGCCTCAGAATCGTTGAGGATCAACGCGTCAACATGCCTGAGCAATTTCAGCAGGTCATTCAGCGCTGTGTTAAGCCACAAATCCATTGTATCGGCAGCGACAAATCGCGGCTTACGCATTTGTTCAAGCACGTGCAGTTGCAGTGCTGGTGCAATGTTGGCCAGTAGTACAAACTTGGCTGTCCGGTGCGATTCGGGGAGGTCCGGCTTAAACGTTTCGAAAACGCCTAGCTCGGTTTTAAGTGTTCGACGCCGATTCATGTCAGGCTCATATTCGCCTTGCCAATGGAACGTTTTCCCGGGCCGAACCTCAAGTGCACTCAGATCAATTGCACGGCGTTTGAATAAGAGGATGTAGTTCTTGGGAAAATCGGTCCCGACCACACCCACAAGCTTGACGGGCGCAAACAAACTCGCCGCAACTGCAGCATAGCTTGCTGACCCACCCAAAAGCCGGTGTCCTTCGGCCACGGGCGTTTTGATCGAATCAAGCGCAGTGGAGCCAACAATCAATACACTCATGGTTCATTCAACTTGCGATGCACTACTTGGGATGGCAAGCTACTGACGGTTTGGCCGCGTTACAATACCCAAGTCAACGGTACCTTTTGGTTTGGATTACCATTCAAGTCCAGGGCCACGAAGCGTGTAGATCTTGCCAGGTGCAGTTTTAAATTCCTTAAGTGTAGAACCGTATCTGAGGCGGCATGGCTTACCCAAAAGCGATTTAACGCGCACACGTTCTAGCTTACCATCACGCCACCACGCGCTTAGCTCAAAGCCGCCGCGCGCGCGCAGCCCCTCAAAACAACCAGTACGCCATGCCTGTGGCAGTGCAGGCAGCAATGTTATCTGGCCCTCGTGACTTTGAAGCAACATCTCAGCGATACCGGCGGTGCCACCAAAATTGCCGTCAATCTGAAAAGGCGGATGCGTATCGAACAGGTTTGGTAGCGTAGATTTTTGCAGCAAAAGCTGCACATTTTCGTATGCTTTTTCGGCGTCGCGCAGCCGGGCCCAAAAGTTGATTATCCATGCTCGGCTCCAGCCCGTGTGGCCGCCCCCATGTGCAAGTCGGTGTTCGAGTGATTTGCGCGCTGCAGCAATGTATTGGGGCGTTTTGTCGAAGGTGAACTGGTAGCCTGGGTGCAGCCCATAAAGATGCGAGATATGTCTGTGCCCAGGCTCGGGTTCACCGAATTCGTGTGCCCATTCGAGCAGCCGTCCATCAGAGCCGATCTTAGGCCAGGCGAGCTTACTCAGTGCAGCTTCTACATTGCCGGTTAGCTCGTTGCTAATGCCGAGTTCTTTTGCTGCAGCCAGGAAATTGTTGAACGTGTCCCAGACGATTTCCTGGTCCATGGCGGTACCCATGGAGACTGAATAACGTTTGCCGTCCGGACCGAAAAACGCGTTTTCCGGCGAGGCGCTCGGCCCTGCCACAAGCTTGCCTGTTGTAGGGTCCTCGACTAGCCAATCTAACAAAAACAGCGCTGCATCGCGCAGAATCGGATACGCACGGTCTCGAAGGAAAGTTCGGTCCCCGCCGAACCAGTAATGTTCAATGAAATGACGGGTGCACCATGCACCACCCATTTGCCACAGTGCCCATAGTGGGTCGCCGGCGGTCGGCAGGTATAGCCAAGCGTCAGTTGTATAGTGCGCGACAAAGCCGCGCATGCCGTAAAACTGGCGCGCGGCGCGCCGGCCTGTATGATGCGCATATGACTCGATGAAATCAAAAAACGGGATGTGACATTCGGCAAGATTACAAACTTCAGCAGGCCAATAGTTCATTTGCAAGTTTATGTTGAGGTGGTAATCAGCGCCCCAAGGGGCCACAAGGTGCTCGTTCCAAATTCCCTGTAAGTTCGCAGGTAGATCACCGGGACGCGACGAGCTGATCAGCAAATAGCGACCGAATTGGAAATACAGTGCTATTAAGTCAGGATCATGTGCCCCACGTTTGACGTTCTCGAGCCGCTCGTCGGTTGGTAGGTTGGCGAACGGTTTGTCGGTAAGCCTAAGATTAACCCGACTGAACAGTCGTTTGTGCTCTGTAATACTGCGGTTAAGGAGTTTTTTATATGCAAGTTTTGCCGCTGCACTAACATGTTTGACAGCAACTATTGCGTTGTCACGGGTAAGCGGAACAGACGGATTGCGCATGTTGTAGTCCGTAAAGGCTGCCAGCAGTAATGTGACGGCGTTGGCATTGCTTACGCGGATTGAGTTTCCTTGAGCGCCGACCTGACCGCCATCTACAACAGCCTTCAAAGCCACGGCAAATTTAACGCCGTTGGTTAAGCTGCCGCGTGCGGCCTGGCCGGTCATGAGTAGGCAGTCGTTGCCTTGCGGCCGGACGTACGAGTTCGTCCGAGTAAGTGTTATGACAAGATTAACCTTGGCGGATTTGTCTGCTGAGAATCGCACTACCAAGACTTGATCTGGTACACTGCAAAACACTTCGCGAATGTATTCAATACCTTCAACCTCGAATGTTGTTCTGGCAACAGCAGTGTCTAGAGCGAGCTCCCGTCTGTACCGGGTTGGCCTATTAGTAAGGTCGGTTTCGATCCAAAGGTCGCCCAGTGTTTGGTGCGTTGTGTGATCGCCGCGTCGTCCGACCAAAAGCCGCTTGCGCACCAGTGCATCGGCTTGTGCATAATTACCCTCAAAAAGCAATCGCCGGATTTCCGGCAGTGCCTCGGCTGCGCCGGTGGGAATTTGCCGGCTCGGATCGCCAACCCAGATCGAATCTTCGTTAAGCTGAATTCGTTCGCGTTCGACTCCCCCAAAAACCATCGCGCCGAGCCTCCCGTTGCCGACCGGTAGTGCTTCAACCCAGTTGTTTGCAGTTTGGGGATACCAAAGCACAAGCTCGGGCGCGGGAGTTTGAGCGCAAAGAGTCGGGACAGTCTGTATTGCACACGCGGCACTAATTAGTAAAAAGATACACAGCGAGTCGAGTCCGACTAAAACTGATCCCGTTTTGCGCTGAAAATGAAATGGCATATGTGTCAGTTCAGAATGATAGGGGATTCGACACGCACCAGCAAGGTTTACGTCATTTAACGTGGTTACTTCTGTAGTGCTACCAGACTGGTCGCGTGGGCAAGAGTTGAATTGACAGAGCGCTTGCGGCGGCTACGCTCTGCGTTCAACCAGTGGGCACGTGGTTGGAACGAACAAAAAGTTTCAGCCCGATTAACCGTTGACGAAATGTTGGAACGAAGAAAAACGGGCTTTGAATGACAACTGCACCAACGACAAACCGTAAACTGATTGCTTGGGTGGAGGAAATCGTCGCGTTGTGCAAGCCCGCGCGAGTGCACTGGTGCGACGGGTCGGATGCAGAGTACCAAGCACTGTGTGATTTGATGGTTCGTGCTGGCACATTTACGCGCCTAAACGAACAGTTGCGCCCGGGCTGTTACCTGGCACGGTCGCATCCGAGCGACGTGGCCCGTGTTGAGAACCGAACTTTCATTTGTTCACGTAGCAAAGATGAAGCCGGCCCGACCAATATTTGGGCTGATCCGGAGCAAATGAAACGCAAGTTACGCGGTCTTTTTGATGGTAGCATGACCGGGCGCACACTTTACGTAATACCGTTTGCAATGGGCCCACTGGACTCGCCCTTGTGCAAGATCGGTGTCGAGCTAACAGACTCGCCATATGTGGTTGTCAACATGCGTATCATGACCCGAATGGGCAAAGCCGTACTAGAAAAACTCGGTTCAGACGGCGAGTTTATCCCATGCCTGCATTCGGTTGGTGCTCCCCTTAAACCTGGTCAACCCGATGTCCCATGGCCATGTGACCCCGACATCGAACGCAAACACATCGTGCACTTCCCTGAGGACCTTGCCATATGGTCATATGGCTCGGGCTACGGCGGTAACGCACTGCTCGGTAAGAAATGCCTAGCCCTGCGCATTGCTTCGCTTTACGCACGCAAGGAAGGTTGGCTGGCTGAGCACATGCTGATCATTTGCCTTACCTCACCCGAGGGAAAGAAGTTTTACATCTGTGGGGCGTTTCCTAGTGCGTGTGGCAAGACAAACCTCGCCATGATGGAACCAACGATCCCAGGTTGGAAATTAACCTGCGTCGGAGACGACATTGCGTGGATCAGACTCGGGCAGGACGGCCGATTCTATGCCATGAACCCGGAAACGGGCTTTTTTGGAGTTGTGCCTGGGACGTCGTACAGATCGAACCCAAACGCAATGCGGACACTGACGCGAAATACAATTTTCACCAATGTAGTACTCACGCCGCAGGGCAACGTGTGGTGGGAAGACATGGACATACCGCCACCTGAAAAGGGCATCGATTGGCAGGGCGAAGAATGGACACCTGACTGCGGCAGAAAAGGTGCGCATCCAAATGCGCGGTTCACAACGCCGGCTGCACAATGCCCGGTGATTGATCCGGACTGGGAAAACCCACTCGGTGTGCCAATATCGGCCTTTATTTTCGGGGGGCGCAGGCCAACCACAATTCCGCTTGTTGTTGAAGCGCTCAGTTGGGAACACGGTGTGTTTCTCGCTTCCGCTGCGGCCTCCGAGACCACAACAGCCGCCATTCACCAAGCTGGTGTGTTACGGCGGGATCCGTTTGCAATGTTGCCTTTCTGCGGGTACAACATGGCAGATTATTTTGCGCACTGGTTATCGTTCGCAAGCCGCACTGACAGAGCAAAGTTGCCAAAGATATTCCTTGTGAACTGGTTCCGCAAAAGCGCCGAGGGCAATTGGCTCTGGCCAGGTTTCGGCGAGAACAGTCGTGTGCTAAAATGGATCTGTGAACGCGTCGATGGTACCGGTAAGGCAGTCGAAACACCAATCGGCTATTTGCCGACGTCAGATGCACTGGACTTGACGGGATTAAACTTGCCGAGCGAAAACATTGGCGAACTGCTGAGCGTTGACATAAACGGTTGGAAACGTGAGGTCGAAGCCGTGGCCGAATACTACAAGATATTTGGCGCGCGCCTGCCAGCGCAATTGGACAAAGAATTAACCGAGGCTGGGATTCGATTAACGCGCGCAACATTGCAAAGCGCCGCTGCAAAAAACAAAAAATAAACCGCTTACAAGCTCACCTCGGCCGTTATTACGCACTGCACAATAGTTTTGGCGTGTCGTTCGGAAATTACCAGTTTAACAAAACTTGAAACTGCGTGTTTTTTGCACCGTTACATGGTAGGATCGAATTTAGAAAATGGCTATCGTCAGTCCATTTGCTGCAGTGCGACCACGCCCGGATTTAGCCGCGGCAATTTGTGAACCACCCTACGACGTCGTTAGCTCAGACGAGGCCCGAACGCTCGCCGGTGGCAACACGCTGAGCTTCTTTCACGTAAGTAAGCCCCAGATCGACTTCAACCCAGAGCAGAACCCGCATGCACCTGAGGTTTATGAGAGAGGGGCACGTAATTTTGCCAAGCTACTCGCTTCGGGCGCACTGCGGCAGGACACCGAACCGTCGTTTTATCTGTACCGACAGCAAATGGGGGCACATTCACAGACGGGGATTGTTGCCACGGTCTGTGGCCACGATTACGTAAACGGCGTCATCAAACGTCATGAGCTTACCCACGATGAAGTTGTTGTAGATCGCGCAAGCCACATCGAAGCACTGCAGGCACAAACTGGTCCCGCATTTTTGATTTACCAAGCACGCAACGCGCTGAATGCGCTTGTCGCAGAACAGTCAAATCGCAACCCGGACATTGATTTCACTGCCAATGACGGCGTGCGGCACACCACCTGGAGAATTCGTGATCAAGCCGCAATACGCCTCATACAAGCTGAGTTTGAGGCTGTACCCGCCCTGTACATTGCCGACGGCCATCATCGAATGGCTGCAGCAGTTGCAGTGTGGCAAAAACGCAGCGCCAAAGGTAATAGTGGCTTTGTGCTCGCAGTGTTGTTTCCACACGACCAGGTCAAAATTTTACCCTACAACAGGGTTGTTAAAGAAAACAGAGGAATGACGCCTGACCAGCTGCTTAAAGAGCTTTCAGCAGCTGTCGACATCGCACCTGCTAATACACCGATTCCGACAAAGACACACGAGCTGTGCATGTATCTGGCTGGCCAATGGTACAAATTAAATTTTAAACCGCACCTGACTTACGCTTCCAATCCATTGGATCGGCTTGATGTGACGCTGTTGCACCGGCATGTGCTCGGTCCAGTATTTGACATACCAGAACGCAGTTCAAACGAACGGATCGCATTCGTAGGTGGCATACGTGGAACAGAAGAATTGGAACGACTGGTTGACTCCGGCAGGTTTACATGTGCGTTTTCGATGTTCCCACCAAGCGTTGCCGAATTAATGACTGTTGCAGATTTGGGTTTAACAATGCCACCTAAAAGTACCTGGTTTGAACCCAAACTGCGTGATGGGTTGTTTTGCCATTTAATCTGAGATGAAGAGTGCCAAACTCACGCACTACGCATGGCTGTCAATCAGCGCCGCCATTGCAACCATGGCACTCAAGACCGTTGCATTCCTTATTACTGGTTCGGTAGGCCTGCTTTCGGATGCGGTTGAATCGGTGGTGAACCTTGTCGGCGGCCTAATGGCCTTAGCAATGTTGACGATAGCAGCGCGGCCAGCAGATGAAAACCATGCCTATGGCCACAGTAAAGCCGAGTATTTCTCAAGCGGGCTTGAAGGTGGCTTGATTTTGGTAGCAGCTATCAGTATCGGCATAGCAGCAATCTCACGGCTCGTAACACCAAAACCGCTGTCGGAGCTCGGCGTTGGGTTGGCAGTCACGATTGTGGCTACACTTATCAATCTGGGCGTGGCGATGTTGCTGCTCAAGGTCGGGCGCGAGCAAAATTCGATTACGCTCGAAGCAAACGCAAAGCATCTGCTTACCGATGTTTTGACGTCTGTAGGCGTAGTGCTTGCTGTTGGGGTGGTGGCTATGACAGGCTGGCTTGTGCTTGACCCGCTCATTGCGCTTGTTGTGGCAGCCAATATAGTCCGCACCGGTATCGGTATAGTTAAACGGTCGGTTTCGGGACTGATGGACGTTGTATTATCTGCGCCAGATCAGGCAACAGTGCGGCGCGTGCTGCAAACTTACGAACAACAGGGTGTGCAATTCCACGAGTTGCGCACACGTCAAGCAGGCGCACAAAAGTTCGTTTCAGTCCATGTTCTAGTGCCCGGTGCCTGGACAGTTCATGAGGGCCACAAGTTGCTCGACAAGATAGAAGCTGACATCCGAAATGCGCTGCCCGAAGCAGTCGTGTTCACACACCTTGAATCGCTGGACGATCCATCTTCGTGGGAAGAAAAAATGCTGTGAGACCGACCCCGTGCGACGCTTTGCACGAACCTGCGCACGCCTCGGGCACAACAGTGCGCAGGCGTATGGCCTGAAAGGCATGTGAATGCCAAGTTGGTTCGAGGCGTTTTTGGTAATTTCCATTTTGCCTTTCAGTTGGCAACCAGGTTTAATTCTGGGCCATGAAAATTGTTTTGGCCTATTCAGGCGGCTTGGACACTTCGGTAATTCTGGCGTGGCTGAAAGAAAATTATGACGCCGAGATAATCGCTTTCTGCGCCAACATTGGCCAAGAAGAAGAACTCGAGGGCCTTGAAGCAAAAGCCACACGCACCGGTGCATCCAAGGTGTACATCCAAGACCTGCAAGAAGAATTCGCCCGCGATTACATATTTCCGATGATCCAAGCAGGTGCAATCTACGAAGGCCAATATTACCTGGGCACGAGCATTGCGCGTCCGCTCATCGCCAAGGCAATGGTCGAGATTGCAAAAAAAGAAAATGCAACCGCAATCGCTCACGGCGCAACAGGCAAGGGGAACGACCAGGTCAGATTCGAATTAACAGCTGCGGCACTTGCGCCTGAACTGGAAGTGATTGCGCCGTGGCGTGACCCGCGGTTTAGGAAGCAGTTCCCTGGCCGTGCGGAGATGATTGAATTTTGCAAGCGGCGTAAAATACCCGTGCGCGCTACCGCCAAGAAGCCGTTCTCGACGGACCGGAACTTGTTGCACATCTCATACGAGGCTGGGATTTTGGAGGACCCATGGTTCGACGCCAGTGACCTGAAAAACAGGGGATACTTCAATGTGCTGTCTGTATTTCCCGAGGACGCCCCGGACAAGCCCGAACACGTTACGCTGGACTTCGAGCAAGGCAATTGCGTAGCAGTGAACGGCAAGCGTATATCGCCGCTTGAAGTATTGAAGACGCTCAACACGCTAGGGGGTAAACACGGCGTGGGGCGCGTTGATATGGTCGAGAACCGTTACGTTGGCATGAAATCGCGCGGAGTTTATGAAACACCGGGCGGCGCAATCCTGCACTTTGCGCATCGGCAAATTGAGTCGCTAACCATGGACCGTGAGGTTATGCATCTGCGCGATTCTCTGATCCCGCGCTACGCAGAGCTTGTGTACTACGGTTATTGGTTTAGCCCCGAGCGGATCGCTTTGCAGGCGTTTATCGCCGAGACCCAAAAAAACGTAACTGGCACAGTCCGGGTCAAGCTTTACAAAGGGAACATAATTTGCGCGGGGCGCAAATCGCCTGTGAGCCTTTATGACCCTGCCATTGCAACAATGGAAGCCGGGCCAGCCCGCGCTTACAATCCCGATGATGCAACAGGGTTTATTCGCCTCAACGCACTGCGATTGAAGGTTGCTACCCGCGTGCAGCAGCGATTAAATGGGCCTGCGCGAAAATGAACTCGAATTCTCGGCACACCGCAGGATTGTCACTCAGGACAGCCGTTACACCAATGTGATGCAAGAAACGGTCAACTAAACTGCACGGCTCAAGGTTGCGTTGTGTTAATACCGGACTTGGCCTTTGCAGGCTGCAGCCTTTTTCCCACAGGCGGACAGAATAACTTCATCCCCGCCTTGTGCACCGGGTCGCGCGGGAGATGCTATCTTTTTCACACAATGCACGTTGGTTATGTCAATGCAGCGCCGAATTTGAAAACAAAAGAATTATGTCGCCCGTCAAATCAATGCCTGGCTATGTCACAGTACACAGTCTCGATCCAGAAATCGGCGTTTTGAGCACGGCCGCCGGCCTGTCTCCATTTCTCGGGGAGGCCAGTGCGCTTGATCTCGTCAAGCGTTTTGCCTTCGGCCTTGGCCTTTCTAACTGCCTCCACAGTCTCGACGAGCATTTGGTCGTAATTCTTCAAGTCTGCAACAGTAGCTACTGGGCCATGGCCAGGAACAATTTTTGTGTCTGCTGGGATCATGTCCAAAACCGCGCCGATTGTGCCGATGTACCCTTCGACGCTCCCGCCGTTTGCAATGTCCACAAACGGGAAGCCAAAGTTGAAAAAATGATCTCCCACGTGCACAACTTTGGCACCCACAAAATACACAACGCAATCGGCGTCAGTATGCCCCCGCCCGCAGTGTACCAGTCGAATCTCATCCCCGTTCAAATGAAGCGTCAGCGACCTGTCGAAAGTCACAATTGGGAAGGCTAAGGTGTTTGTACTCAAAGTCTGTGCAAGGCGTTTGCGCGTATTGGCGTGGCGATTACAGTGGCGCCTTTGGCTGCAAAGGCTGCATTTGCGCCGACATGGTCCCCGTGGAAATGTGTGTTGAAAATGAATCTGATTTGCGCGTTGGCAATCCGCCGTATGGGAGCACTGATTTTATCGGCCAACTGGTCGTAGCCGGTATCAACTAGTAAAATTCCATCCGGCCCTGCGGATACCAAGATGTTTCCCACGACGCCGCCAACCGGAGTGAGCAGGTAAATGTTGGTGGTTATTTGCCGCGCCTCCAGTTCAACCTTCGATATGTCGGGCTGTGCCCAAATTACACTGCTCCCAAATACGACTGATACGCCGATAAAAAAAAGGGCTGCAGGACGTTTCATGCGTCGGAAGCGTGTGCAGGTGTTGCACGGCAACAACACTTAATTTGCATTGTCGGGGTACACCAGTCAGCCCGCGGATCCAGACATGACCACAATTGCTACTGCGCCGGCCCAAGCTATTTGTTGTTGCGTTCCTCAGCCGGAGGCATAAATGTATGCGTCAATGGACTCGCAACTAACGAGCGCAGGGCCGTGTCTTACATCGCCTTTGGACGCTTTCGAGTCGGACATTAGTCCCCGCAAGGTCTCACCACTGTACACGGCGGGTTTACTCGTTGTCGCCTTCGTGATGGTACTTTTACCAGCGTTGTATATAGGCATGATCGTACTTGTGGGATTTGGCGTGTTACATCACCTGACACATAATACGTGGCTTTTGAGTGGGGCAGGTGTGGGGTTTGCCAAGCTTGTTTTGTATCTTGGCCCAGCCGTGGTTGGCGGCATACTAGTATTTTTTATGCTTAAACCGTTGCTTGCGCGGCAGGCCGAACCTCCGAAGCCAGTGTCACTTGATCCGGCCTGTGAACCGCTCCTGTTCGCTTTTGTGCAGCGGATCTGCCAGCTTGTGCGCGCGCCGATGCCGAGTCGTATTGATGTTGATTGCCATGTGAACGCTTCTGCAAGCCTGAGAAGCGGTCTGCTGAGCCGTGATTTGGTGCTTACGGTTGGAATGCCGCTTGTTGGGGGACTGACGATGCAACAGTTTGCGGGTGTGCTTGCGCATGAGTTCGGCCATTTCGCTCAGGGCGCAGGCATGCGCCTGACTTACGTGATAAGACATGTCAATTATTGGTTTGCACGCGTGGTGTATGAACGGGACCGGTGGGATGTAACACTTGAGCATACCGCAAAAAACGTTGACTTGCGCATTGCTGTTGTGCTGCACGCAGCCCGTGGCTGCGTGTGGTTAACGCGCCGGATTCTGTGGCTGTTAATGCACGTTGGGCACGCAGTCAGTTGTTTTATGCTGCGTCAGATGGAGTACGATGCCGATACATACGAAGCCAAGGTGGCAGGTAGCGATGCATTCGAGTCGACTGCACATCGCATTGAGCTTATAAACGTGGCTGCAACCCTTGCATTCAAGGATGTTCAGCAGACCTGGGCTAGGGGGCAGTTGCCTGAGAATCTGCCGGCACTTATAGCGCACAAAACGAGTACCTTACCAGCCCAATTAAAAGATGAGATTGCTCGCGCCAACTGTTCAACCAAAACGCGGTGGTTTGATACACACCCGTGCCCAAACGACAGGATCCGCGCAGTGCGTGCGCTTGCCGAGCCGGGTGTGTTCAAGCTCGAGCGTCCAGCTTGTGAGCTGTTTGCGGATTTTGATTCGTTATGTCGAGCTGCCACCCGCAAACTATACACACATGAATGGCAGTTGGAGTTTACAGAGGCAAACCTAGTAGCCGCGGATGAGATGCTGCGTGAAAGCGCTACACGCGAGGAGGCTGATGCCGCGATTCGCAAATTTTATGGGGCGGTTGACTTTACGCTGACGCCGCTGTTTATATCCACAACGCTACCGCAGGCCGGCGACGTGTTCGCCCTGGCGTGTGAGTGGCAAACGGCGCGGCAGCGCAGCGAATCACTGCGCGCCGAGGCTGAAAAGGCATCTGCGGATTGTAAAGCCATTGAGCGGCAACTGTCCGATTTTTATTCTGCAAAGTACCTCACAGGCGCCGGTTTCAGGATTACGCCCAGGGAATTCGGTTTGTCAGAGCGTACACGTTCTGTATCCAAGCAGTGCCAAGCAGTCAGTGCCGCGATTTGCGCTGCAGAAGATAAACTGCGACATCGGATGGCTGAAGTGGATGAGTTTGTGGTTGCGCTGCGGCAACGTGTGACGCTTGCGTTGCAACTTGCGAAAAGCAGGCGTGCAGCACGGCAGGACAGTGCAATAAACGAGGAAACAGATTCGCTGATTCCTGTGCTGGTCGCCGTGGGGGCAATAATGCCCTTGGTCCGCGAGGTCGGAAAGCGACAAGGCGCTTTTGTCCTGCTTGCGCAAAACCGCAATAGGCATACGAAACCTGATGTTGTGGACTCGGCAATGGAAAGGCTGGCAACTGAACTGCGCCAATTGATCGCAAAAATACAGGCTGCCCTTGGTAATTTAAAGTATCCTTTCACGCATCCGCGCGGCTCGATAACAGTCGCAGAATATGCGCGGTACGAGAACCCTTGCGGGCATGAGTTCGAGCGCGTCTTTCGGGATGCCGACGCGCATGTTGAGCGATTATTCGCACTGCACTATCGGTTGGTGGGGAAAATACTCCTGGCCGCTGAACTCGCCGAGAACAACTTGCAGGTGTGTCAAGGCCACACGAGCCTCGCTAACGAAGGATAAGCCATCCACTAGAGTGTCCGTCCGGCTTTTCACGAAAGCGCTAGCGTTTCCGTTTGAAAACCTCACTTGCGTCGGCAAGGTTGAGCTGTGAAAGGTCAATGCCGGCGTCTGGCTGACGTTGTTTAGCGATCTTCATCTGGCGAGCGATCCGCTCGCATGTCGAGACGGCAAAGTACTTCACCGCTCCTACACCAACCAGAGCCCTGAAGATTGTCACCAGCAGACAGTGTTCGTCCACGTTCGTCACCAGCACGCTGTAACGTTCGCCCTGTTGGTAAACCGAGTTAAAGTTTTTCTCGCGGACCAAATTTGCGATGGTCTGGGTTGCAGCGTACGCGCCTGCTGCAAGAGCCGAGATTGTCGTCAGATCGAACTGTCGCTGGTTTCCCGACTTGGCGATTAGAAAGCCGGCCTTATCTATAACCATTGCGGTGGTGGCGTCCGTTTTCGCCAGCAACTCATGCAATGCATCCTGGAGCTGAGCGATGTCTTCTTCCAACAATTGTGGAAGCGTGCCCATGTCATGCGTATTGGGGGACGTCGTGTATTACGAACTTGCTCAACAACAGTCGTGTGATCATGTTCAGGGTCTCGAACACACCTTCGCATCTGTTTGCAACGGCAGTAAACGAGGGTACCAGCACATCGCGGTTGTTGAGCAGGAATTCCATGTACTCGACCGGTGCGGCATTCGGCAAATCACGTTTGTTGTATTGCAGCACGTATGGGATGTCGTCGAGATTCAACTTCAAGCTTTTGAGGTTTTCTTCCAGGTTGACGAAGCTTTCGACGTTCTCGGCCATTTTTTCGTACTGTGAATCGGCCACGAACACTATCCCGTCAACACCGCGCAACACAAGTTGGCGGGTTGTGTTGTAAATGACCTGTCCTGGCACGGTGTACAACTGGAACTTGACGCGGTAGCCTTTTATTGCAGGCGCTTCGATGGGTAGGAAATCAAAAAACAATGTGCGGTCCGAGCTCGTAGCCAATGAGACAAGTTTGCCTTTGTTACCTGCGCCGGTTTGCACATGGTCATGCACCTGAACAAGGTTGGTTGTTTTACCGCCCAGCGCTGGGCCGTAGTAAACAATCTTGACCTGTAACTCACGAGTCGCTTGGTTGATTATCGCCATAGGTGTTTAATGGTCGGATTGACGCGGTTTACGGTCTAATTCTGCTGCCAGGCTAGCCAATTGCGCTGTGGGCAAAGGCACACCCGCGCGCCCGAATGCAGCAAAGAATATTGCCCCAATTTTGAAAATTCGCCACGGCACGTTGCCCACTGTAAAGTTAAGATTATTAAGTTGGCCCATGCGCAGTTCTTTTGTACACTGGCTGACGCGGGCGAACATTTGCGGCAGAAACGCTGCCAGTGTATCTGCATTAAACTCAGGCGGCACCTTAGCAGCTACAAGCAGTCCGTCCGGCAGCGCAATCAGTGCACCCGCCACGCCATCGAGTGTAACTGCGCGTGCTACTATCTCGTTGGGTGGGGCAAACCGCCTCAGAAAGTCTGTTCCAGGTGTAGTGGTACCTTTCTTGAAAACTTGAGCAGCGTCTATCGGGACTTCTTTGTCATCGTGCCATACGTAGTAGTCTGTCTCGGGCAGTGGTTCTGGTTGCTTCGGTTCGACGGGTTGGCGCTCCTGTTCGGCAATGTCGGATGACCCTGCGACCGGAACGGGTTGTTCGAGCACGGCAACGTCGGGCTTGGGCGCAGAGCCAGGAGTGTAGAAAACATCGGGTATTCCGGCGTCGTAGTCAGCCTTCTTTTGTGATTGGTTTCGCGGATTGTGTGCCAGAAACAATGGCGCAACTATGCGCAAGGGCAACTCTAGCGCGATGTCGTCACACATGGAGACCGCGTCTTTGGGCTGGGGCGGCCGCAGCCATCCACGCAACTGTTTCCATGTGCAGATAATTCTGGCTTGTTTGAGTCCGGCTTCAACAAACTTGGTCGGCAAAGCCGCAAACGCACGGGACAGGTTCGAAATTGCAATCTCTTGTTTTACCAGTTCAGGCCAGCTTTCGCTAATCTGAGCCAGGGGCACCAGCAACACGTCTTCCTTGGGCGCAGTGGTGCTTGAAGGTTCAGCTCTGCGCACGGGTTTCGGTTGGGCCGCCTGTGGTGGCGGTGGCACCCCGTGCTGGGTGGTAACTGGCCTGGCTTGTTTTTGCTCGGGTGTAGCCGGAGGCGGAGTTTTTTGCACAACGGCGCGTCTGGGCGGCAACGTTTGTGGCGTTGGAACACTCGGGTGCGGCGCAGTTTGCTTCGGAACGGCTTGCGGTTGTTGGGGTGCGCGTGCTTGTTGCACGAACCTTTGAGGTGCAGCAGGCTCTGCAGCAGGCTGCGCATGCAAAGCAGTTACGGTTGGTGTAGGTTGGCGAACACCCTGTGTGACAGGTTCCGGTGCAGAGATGAAGACACTTTTTCCATAGTCGTCAAATGGCCCGGCAATGTCCTCGGGCACTTCAATACGTTTTTGATTTTGTCGTCTGCGTAGAGCCGACGGGCTGATCCTTGACAAAATCTCCGACAACGGCAACTGCACCAGCACATGGTCACGGTCGGTTGCAGTGCTGAAGACCCCGGGCGCAAGCGCACGTAGTTCGCCAAACGAAATTTTGACGCTGCCATGGGCAAGCTGGGGCAGAATAGTCTGCATGGGAACTGAAACTGAAACGTCTTGGCCTTTAACGGCCACCCGGCTTTGGAGTTCTGGAGGAAGTTGGCCTACGATCGTCTGCAATGGCAACGCAAGGGCATAGCTTGAAACTTGGCTGTGTGCATTTGGTGTGGACTGGCCCAGTGGGGAAGTGAACCCTGAGCTATCCATGGGTGCCGGCGTTGTTTGCCGGCTGCTTTGCTCAGAATTAGTTTGTGATGATTTACCGAACCAGTGTTTAATCGCCCCGGTCAACCTACCTTTAAGCTTCAATGCGCTCATTTGGGCATGTATGGTTTATTGTACTTGTCCCAAAAGGCATCATGGACTAACCCCCTGCGCAGCCTTGCACAACGCGCGCGACAACGCTTTTTGGGACAAGCTGCTTCAATTTAATCCTCAAAAGGGCAAGAAACATGCCATTTGACGCGATTTCAACGTCTCTGGTTGCGATGTAGGCAGGCTGTTGCACGGCTGCAATCTTACCCTCCACGAGTTCCGCTCAGCTTGACCTATGCTACAGTGGGTCGAAATGTCCAATCGCTGGACTACTTGTCCACAACCAGTATTAGATGAGGCCCAGGTTCTGAAGTGCCCAGAATTGTTAGCTGCATCGAAACGAGCCATCTGCCAAACATTTCCTGGGCAAAATGGCGGTGTGCTTCAAACACGGAACGCTGCCTGCTTTACTGGGGCACTGTGGCTCGGCTGTGCGCATTAGCCGAAGAGCTTTCCCGGCCGGGTCAGCGCTGACAAAAGCCATTATGGAAGAGCGGCCAAAAATTCTGCTGCTTGACGACGACGCCGATCTGCTGGCCGTTTACAGGGAAATCTTGGCGCAGTTGCCAAGTCAACCCGAGATATTTGTTGCTACCAACGGCCCGCGAGCAATGAAATTGCTCGAGTCGGAGTCGTTCCGCGTCTTTATTTGTGATCTTAAGATGCCTAAAATGGACGGCTTGCAGGTGCTGTCGGCCGTCCGCCGCAAGTACCCGCAGTTGCGGACGGTGGTGTTGACCTCGGTGGTTGATGAACAGTTTAGGTCGCGCGTATATGCGCTGGGCGTTGATCTATTCTGGCAAAAACCGAGCAGTGACGAGGAAGTCAAGATGTTTCTCGAATGCATCGAGTCATTACTCGAACGCGAAGACACGGGCGGATTTAGAGGGGTACAAAGCAAAAGCCTGGTTGACATCATCCAACTTGAATGTCTCTCGCAAACTTCGGCGGTATTGCGAATTACAAACGGGCCGTTGGTCGGGAAAATTTGGATTGTGAACGGCGAGGTGACAGACGCCGAAACCGAGCAACTGACCGGTGAAGATGCGTTCAGGAAAATACTTTCATGGAAAGAGGGTAACTTCGAGCTGCTTGCGCCCGATCCAACGCGGCCGCGCCGGATTACCAAGTCGTACAATGCCCTACTGCTTGAAACCGCGCAGGCAATAGACGAATCTGCCGAGGGTGGAGCAGAAGGGACAACCAAACAGGCGGCGCAAACTTTGATCGGGCTGATGAAGCAATTTGAGGGTATCGAGTTTGTGCTTGTAGCCAGGCAGGTTAAACAGGCTGATAAAAAGCCTCAACCGGGTGGTAAGAAGGGCGAATCTGAAGAGGTTCACATTGAAGCGTGTGGTTTGGAAAATCCGCAGCCGCTGTCAAACTGGGCAAGATCCACCCTTGAGCTGTTTGGTGCGCTGGCTGAAAAGTTGCAAACCGGTCCGCTAGAGCAAGTTGTTGCGCTCGGTCAGCAACGTAATGTTGCGGTTGCACCCCAAAACGGCGCAGCCTTTTGTGTCGGTTGGAACTGCAACATGACACCGGAGGACGTTTCCGAAACAACCAAAAAGGTCATTGCACAATGGGCATCCTGAAACTTTTCTCAAAACGACCCGTAGCGCCGCTGAAGTTGCCCACGGGTAGCTTCACGGTTGACAAACACGGACGTATTGTTGTGTCAACGCTACCGCAGAATTTTCCGGTGCAGTTGCAACGTGAGATTGGCGAGTGCGTACTGAAAAGTTTCGGGTGGGCACAACAGGCGAATCTTGCGTTGAACGAATTACGCGTGAACTATGCCGGGTTCAAACTTGTGGCGCGGTACATGCGGGGTTCAGCGATTGTGTTTATGAGCCCGGTTACACCTCTTGACCCGAGCAAATAATAAATTGAATGCAGCGTATGGCCAAAAAGAAAATAGACAAACTGGTTGAACAGGTGGAAAACTTCCTAGGCTGCTGGAAACAGCTCAACCACTTCATTAACTTGGCGCGAAGCAAAAAGTTCAAGCCCGAGGACGAAGACCAATTCCTCGAACTCAAAAGTATCGTTATTCAAGAGCTGGAGTTTATTCTGGCTTCGATCCAATCGGGCACGCCAAGTCGTGAAGAGGTTCACACCCTTATAGCCGGTGTGCCGTCGTTGCGGTTTCTTTCTGAGATGCAGGATGGCAACCAGCGTGCCCTTGAAAGCCAGTGGCACAAAATATACGTCGGTTGGCTGGCTGTACTAGGTCAGCTCAAAGTCCAGCAGCAGGAAGAACAATCCAAGTCGTTTCTCACAGCTCTTGCAGGCGAGAAATCGAAGTAAAACCTGTCGGCTAAACTGAAGCCAATGGGATGACCGCGGCGTTTTTTTAGGCCGGTTTCTGGCTGGGCAACGCCGTTGTTGTAAATGCCTTGTCCGTGTGGCAACAGCACAACCTTCACACGTGGCAATTATGCCTTCATGCGATTGTTTTTCTTTAAATTCCTCAGGTTGGGCGTTCTCCTGTGCCCAGGTCAGTTTACTCTATTGCCGGGCATGCCTTGCGGGTTGGCGCGAATCACAAACGATAGGTCAGTGCTACGCGCTGTTGGAATTGGCTTTCGGTGCTTTGTACGCTGGCAGTTTGGACGTAACCTGGACTTTTCAGCAGGCGGTCCAGCTTTACATCTTGACGTGGTGAAATAGGCTTGCTCTTGTTTTGTGCCGACACAAAGCTATGGCTCGGCTTCGTGCAAAAAATGTGAGTCGAGGCTTGACGAATACTTTAACGTAGCTTACAGACACAAATCAAAAACTGGATAACACCATGGCTGATAAATCTGTTGAACAACGCGTTAAGGAAATCATGGTTGAACAACTGGGCGTGAATCCGGACCAGGTCACGCTGGACGCAAAGATCGTCGAGGACCTAGGCGCTGATTCACTTGATGTTGTCGAGTTAATCATGAGTTTGGAGGAGGAGTTCGGGTACGAAATCCCTGATCAAGAAGCTGAAAAGCTTCAAACCGTTGGGGACGTGATTAAGTACATTGAAGACCATCAGCAAAAATAACAGGTCGAATTTCAGGTTTGGGGCAGTCTTGGTGTCACCAAGCCTAAGCTGCCCCATTTGATTTTATATGGCCGGCAGTTATACCGAACGTCGAGTTGTCATCACTGGCATGGGCGTCGTTAGCCCGATCGGGCATGACGTCGAGACGTTTTGGCGTAACTTGCTCGACGGCGTGTGTGGCGTCGACAAAATCACGGCATTTGACGCATCTGGGTTTGACTCGCAAATTGCTGCCGAGGTAAAGGACTTTGACCCTTCGCCCGCATTCCCATCGATCAAGGAAATGCGGCGCACAGACCGATTCTCACAGTTCGGCGTTCACGCAGCGTGGCAGGCACTCAAGGATTGTGGTATAGACCTGAACAGAGCCAACAGAGACGAAATAGGTGTTGTGATCGCTTCCGGTATAGGCGGGCTTTACACCACAGCAGAACAACATAAGGTGCTGCTCGAGCGCGGCCCGAGTCGGATGTCTGCATTCACAATCCCGATGCTCATTTTGAATATGGCCTCAGGGTTATTTTCCATGTACCACAAATTACGGGGGCCAAACTTCTCGGTCTGCTCGGCTTGCGCCTCGGCAAACCACGCTATCGGCGAAGCATGGCGTATAATAAAAATGGGCGATGCCAAAATGATTTTCGCCGGCGGCGCTGAGGCAACAATCATCCCACTGGGTGTGGGCGGGTTCTGCGCAATGAAAGCGCTTAGCACTCGCAACCACGATCCCAAACACGCGTCGCGCCCGTTCGATGCCGAGCGGGACGGATTTGTAATGGGGGAAGGCGCAGGCATCCTCGTGTTGGAGGAACTCGAGCATGCCAAAGCACGAGGCGCAAAAATCTATTGCGAACTTGCCGGCTACGGCACAAGTGCAGACGCTAACCATATGACTGCGCCGGACCCAGATGGTGCAGGTGCAGCGTTGTGCATGAAACGCGCCCTGGACTCTGCCAAGCTGAACCCGACCGACATTCAGTACATCAACGCACACGGCACAAGCACTGCCTTAGGCGATATATCTGAGACAAGGGCTATTAAGACCGTGTTTGGTGAGCATGCACGGAAACTGGCTGTTAGCTCTACAAAAGGCGCCACGGGGCATATGCTGGGTGCGGCAGGTGCAGCCGAATTGATCGCGTGCGTTAAGGCAATCGAAACTGGGACTGTACCGCCGACTATCAACCTTGAAAAACCCGACCCGGAGTGTGACCTCGATTACGTGCCGAATGAACCGCGGCAGTTGAAAGTCAATGCTGCGTTGAACAACTCGTTCGGGTTTGGTGGACATAATGCGTGCATTGCAGTGACACGGTTCATAGGCTGAGGGACACGCATATTGACAATTCGGATAGGCATTTTGTTTTCCCCTTTTTGTATTGGGGCCGAAATGCTCATTGCATTTAACAAGCCGTTCGGCGTGGTATCACAATTCACACCTGAACAACCCGCCCAGCGCACCCTTAAAGAGTTTGGGTTCCCTAAATACGTGTACCCGATTGGTAGGCTCGACGCTGATTCGGAAGGGTTGCTCCTGTTGAGTGATGAGGGTGATTTAGTCGAACTGCTTCTAAACCCGTCGCATACACACCCGCGCGAGTACTGGGCGCAGGTCGAACGCGTCCCGAGTGCTGAGGCCTTGCGGAGCCTTGAACGCGGCGTTGTTATCCAAGGCCGTAAAACACTCCCAGCTCGTGTCTGGGTTCTGGACCCACAGCCTGAATTGCCGCCTCGTAATCCGCCTATTCGATTCCGCAAAACCGTGCCAACTTGTTGGATTGCTATTGAGTTGGTCGAAGGCAAAAACCGACAGGTCCGCCGCATGACCGCTGCAGTTGGGCACCCCACGCTGCGCTTGGTCCGGGTACGAATTGGGCATTTTCGCTTGGGTGGTCTAATGCCTGGCCAGTGGCGAATTTTGACGAGTGAAGACCGTGCCCAAGTCCTATGCCGGGGCCATTAACGCCAAGCCAGGTCAACCACAACGGGCGCCCATGAGACATGCTGAAAGACCCGCTGCCATAAACGGTACGAGTCCGGCGTTCTTGTTGTTGCGGTATTCAACACGCTGATCTCAACATGTGCTCCGCACTCTTTCAGCCGGCTTAGCACGCGCTCGTAACGGCGGTAGTAGTCGAATTGCGTAAGAATCAGTTTTGGTGGTCTCAGCTCAAGCAGCCAGCCTAATTCCTGGTCTTGCTTGCCCCGCACAAACTTACCGACCCAATCCGAATGCACACAAGTCAGCTCGCGGCGCGTTGCGGCCTCGTAAAGGTACGCCGATGACAATACAACAGGGCCCGGGCTTGGGACTTTGCCTAATTCGCCTCTGACAATTTCCAATGCCCGTGCGTGGCTTACGTCTGCGGCGCATGCAACACCCCAGGTTGACATTCCAACGGCGCGGATTGCACCGACAAGTGCGCCCGCAATTAAAAAAGGCAAAAACCACCGACCCAGTGTGTTTTTCGGTAAAACTACTGTTAAACCGGCCAGAACACACGCAACCGCCAACGGTTGTAAGTAAGCCGCAATTAACACCATGTTTGCCGACCAAACAAACATGCAAACCACTACTATCACTATTCCGGTTAATACCGACGCGATCCCTATGAGCCATACGCCTTGCAGCTCGCGCAACCCACGCAACTTACCCCTTAACAACATAAACACAATTAATAGCGCAGCCGCAAGGATGCCCGGGGTTGTCCGAGCAATCTTTAGGATGTCGTTTAAGGCCGGCATGTGTAGTCCCATGATTGATGGTGTGACCCGCGCATGTTCGACAAACCCAGCCCATAGCTTTGGGTAGAATAGCACCACAACACACACCAGAGCACACGGAGCAACAAGCATACTTAATGTCGGCCCGAGTGGGATTCGCATCCGCAGTAATAAGCTACCGCCGAATATAATAAGCCAGGTTAAACAAAAATACACTGCACCTACTTGCAGGCTGGTGCACGCGCATAATACAGCGCACACTGCCATGAACCATAACCAGCCAGCCTGAATCGTGTTTTGGCTTGGCCAGAACAGAAACCTGGAGCGCACCAGCCCCCATACGGCAAACATTCCTAACAGATGCGCAAGGCTGTCAGGTCTATCATGAAAAGTGATTACTAACAGAAACGTCCCAGCCACATTTACGCCCCAAGCAGGTACGGCCAACCTGCGCAAAATGTCGAGCATAACAACCAGGTACAGACCAAACAGTACCACGTGAAAAGTGATTGCTGATAACGCGGTGGTACCGAAAAACCTCATCCACACATACAAAACCGCCTGGTATAAGGGTGGGTAAGCACTGAACACCTCGGCACCTGAAATTGGCAGCGTAAGTGCAAGCGCAGGGTTCACGTATTTTCCGTTTAGCAGGTAATTGACCACCGGACCGTCATAGAAAAATGCATCGTTGCCCGGCACTGGTTGTGCCGTAAACACAAACAATGCAACCTTCCATAAGAATACTAGGCCGAAAACCAACCAAGGTATTTTCCAAATTCCCTTTGTGCTGGATGGAAGCTGCATTTTGTTGCGTGCATTTTCCAAAATTAAAGCCCCTCGGTCAATCGGCTTGGTTGAACACAACACCCGCAACCTTAAAGCACCAAAGTGATTGTCAAGACAACGCGGCGTCGCTATGTTCAAAACCGGTTTTTACCCAAAAAATGGCCAACCAAGTTACAAGTCCATCAGGATCAGCAGTGCCGTTATGCGTTGACCTGGATGGCACCTTGATAAGGACGGATTTGCTTTGGGAATCGGCTGTTCGGTTGCTCGCGCGAAATCCTGTGTGGGCTTTTGCACTACCAGTGTGGTGGTGCCGTGGCCGCGCGAACTTAAAACGTCAGATTGCAAGGCGGGTACAGCTTAACCCGGCCAAACTACCGTATAACGAGTCGTTCTTGCAATTCCTCGTCACACAGAAAAAGCTCGGGCGAAAACTCGTCCTTGCCAGCGCGTCAGATGCAGCACTGGTGCGTGTTGTGGCTGAACACATCGGAATCTTCGACGAGGCGTTCGGCAGTGACGGTAAATCAAACTTGCGTGGTGCTGCAAAGGCAGATGCACTTGTGCAAAAGTTCGGATTGCACGGGTTCGATTACGCCGGCAACTCGGCGACTGATCTACCAGTTTGGCGTAAGGCACGCCACGCTGTTTTGGTCAATGTAACCCCTCGGTTCGCACAACGTGCGGCAAAAGACGTCAACGTATCGCAGACGTTTTTCTCGGGGCGTAGTTGGTTTTCTGCATTTATCTGTGCAGTTCGCCTGCATCAATGGATAAAAAATCTGGTTGTTTTTGTGCCACTGCTTGCTGCACACAAAATTTTTCAGTTGCCACTGCTGCGTGTTGCTGTAGGGACGTTTTTTGCCTTCAGCCTTTGTGCGACTGCCAACTATTTGCTGAATGACCTTCTGGATCTGGATTTTGACCGGCAACATCCGACCAAAAAAAATCGGCCCTTTGCAGCAGGTGACCTGCCTCTACAGCTCGGCTTGGTTTTGGCGCCAGTGACGGCGTTATGCGGTCTAACGTTGGGTGCGCTACTTAGTACCGGCCTAATGTTTGTGCTTCTGCTCTACCTTGTGTTGAGCTTTACGTACTCGAGCGGCCTTAAACAAGTTGCGCTTTTGGACGCTTTTGTGTTGGCAGGACTTTATACGTTGCGCCTTGTCGGTGGACACGAAGCGACCGGTGTTGCGTATTCAAATTGGTTGCTGATGTTTTGCATGTTCATTTTCTTGAGCCTTGCGTTGTTGAAAAGGTTCCAAGAACTACGCGTTGTCCGAGAAACAAACCAACAAGTAATCAAGGGACGCGGTTACGTGGCTGATGACATTGGGCTTGTAGCCGCACTGGGAATAGGGACCGGGTTTTTAGCGGTGTTGGTCCTAGCGCTTTACGTGAATAGTGACCAAGTGCTAGTGCTTTATCGGCACCCGACACTGCTGTTACTTGGTTGTCCATTGTTACTTTACTGGATCAGTCGCGTGTGGTTGGTCGCACACCGCGGCCAGATGCATGACGACCCGGTCGTGTTTGTGCTAAAAGACAAAACAAATTACGTGGTCGGCCTACTGATTTTGGTGGTAATGTGGTTGGCCACCTAACTGCCGTTTGAATATGGCATACCCCGGCAAGTTTTGGTTCCACGACACGGTCTCTGCGCTTGCGTACACGTTGGCGCAGCGGTTTGGGCTGCCAGGTGCTGATTCGAAGTTTCAACCGCCCTACAATGACGTTGCGCGATTCATATTGCGTGAACACAACCGCATGACCGACTATTTGCGTCTGCCGATGGTTTTTGCAACAATCGGTTTAGACCTCGCGCCAGCGCTTTTAGCCAGAAAAATGTTTCATCGGCTCGAACCATCCGACCGAGCAAAGATAATTGCACGCTGGAAACGCGCTAAGTGCAGTTTTAGACGTGACCTGCTCAGGTTTTACGAAAGCCTCGCGGTAATTGCCATTTTCGAGCGCGACTACGCCGACAACAAAATACACCCCACACATAACGAACAACCAAGGCCAGCCCGTGTAATAGAAACGCCGGCAGACACAATCCAAGTTGAGGTTGTTGTCATCGGCTCCGGCCCGGCAGGCGCTATTACAGCTGCGTTGCTTGCTGAACACGGAAAAGATGTGGTGCTTGTCGAAGAGGGCCCGTTTCTGCCGCTTGAATCGTGCCCACCATTTTCACGGGTCGAGATGGAACAAAAATACCGCAACGGCGGTTTAACAGTTGCACTTGGTAAAACAAAAATTGCGTATGTTGAAGCGTGCTGTGTTGGGGGCGGCAGCGAAATCAACAGCGGTTTGTACCATCGCACACCGCCAGAAATTCTTGAGCATTGGCAAAAGCGGTTCCGCGTTGACGGTTTATCGGAGCGCGACCTAGCACCACACTTCGAAGCATGTGAAACGGATCTTTCAGTATCTAAGTTGGCAGGACCTGCACCACCTGCATCCTTGAAACTGCACGTCGGGGCTACCGCGCTCGGGTGGCGTTCAATCGAAGTCCCGCGCTGGTTCAAACATGAGCCGATTGCAAATGCGCCGTGGCACGGCACACGCCAGGCAATGACAAAAACTTACCTGCCCAGGTTTCTGGCTGCTGGGGGTAAGCTGTTGCCGAATACACGGGTGACGACACTTAGGTTTGGCGGCAGTCGCTGGACTGTGAGTGCAATTCATGAGACTGGGGCAAGAATAAAAATTGAAGCCGACGCAGTTTTCACCTGTGCCGGCGCGATTCAGTCTGCTGCATTGTTGTTGCGTAGTGGCATTGCCCACAACATAGGCAAAACACTGTACGTACATCCAACGGTGAAGGTTGTTGCCGAGTTCGCCGAGCCGGTGAACTCAATTGACATGGGCGTACCGGTGCATCAGGTAAAAGAGTTTGCGCCCAGATTTAGCTTCGGCTGTTCAATCAGTTCACCTGCGTACATTGCTTTGGGACTGATTGATTACCCGGATCAGATTTGTCGTGTTCCAACAGCCTGGGAACGAATGGCAAACTACTACGCAATGATCGTGCCCGAAGGACAGGGAACGATCAAGCCGGTGCCGGGTTTTCGCGACCCAATTGTGCGGTACACGTTAACTGAGTCCGACTACCGCGCCTTGGCCGAAGCACTGCGCAAGCTATGCGAACTGTTGTTCGCGGCCGGCGCAGTGGCACTCTATCCTGGTCTTTCGCGCTATGAGGCTTTGCTGAGCCGAGACAACTTAACAAAATTGCCACCTGAGGTACCTGCGGATTTGCCGAACCTGATGACAATTCACCTTTTTTCCTCTTGCCCGATGGGCGAGGACAAATCCCGTTGTGCAGTGGATTCATTCGGGCGCGTTCACGGGTTTAAAGGCTTGTACGTGAACGACGCAAGTTTGCTTTGTTCCGCGCCCGGTGTTAATCCCCAAGGCACGATCATGGCTGTTGCTCGGCGGAATGCGCTCCGGTTTTTGGGTAAGTCCTGAGTGTGTGCGAATGCTTGATTTCCAAACAAACTTTGTGCTTGTGACAGGTGCAGCAGGTTGGCTCGGCTCAAGACTTGTCGAAGTGCTTGTGCGCGGTTTGCCAGATTGGCCTGATTGGTGTCAGCCACCCGCCGAGCTTAAGATTCGGTGTCTTACACTGCCGGGGCAGGATTTTGCAGGTCTGATCAAACTATCACAGCGCGTCGGTGTCATGACAGGTGACCTGCGCCTGGCAGAAGACTGCGAGCGGTTCTGTATGGACGCCAAAGGGGCGGTTTTGTTTCACACAGCGGGTGTAATACACCCACGATTCGTGCGTGAGTTTTATCAGGTCAACCGCCATGCGACAGCGAACCTGCTGAATGCAGCAGTCAAAGCTGGCGTGCGACGAGTTGTTGTTATGTCCTCAAATTCACCCTGCGGTTGTAACCCGCACCCAGACCATCTGTTCGATGAGCACTCGCCTTACCGACCGTACCTGAACTACGGACGGTCCAAAATGCAGATGGAACAGGTGGTCAAACAGTTTCAAGATAAAATCGAGACTGTGATTATCCGCGCTCCATGGTTTTATGGGCCAAATCAACCCGCACGACAGACATTGTTTTTCAAGATGATCCGCACTGGTAAAGTGCCTATTGTCGGCTCGGGCAAAAACCTGCGGTCAATGGCTTACATTGACAATCTGTGCCATGGCCTACTCCTGGCCGCTGCCACCCCGCACATAGCCGGGCAAACATACTGGATTGCCGACCGCAGACCATACACAATGAACGAGATCGTTGATACGATTGAGCGACTGCTCGAGACAGAGTTTGGCGTCCAATGCGCGCACAAACGGATTCGGTTACCAGGTTTTGTGAGCAACCTTGCTTACACAGCAGACGCAATCTTGCAGGCCTTCGGGTTTTACAACCAAAAAATTCATGTGCTCTCGGAAATGAACAAAACTATCGCCTGCTCAATTGGGAAGGCTCAACGCGAGCTTGGTTACGAACCGCTGGTCGAACTTGAAGAAGGGATGCGCCGCTCGCTGCAGTGGTGCATTGAGCGCGGTCTTGACGTAGGCCAATTCACCAAACAAAGTCCACAGTAATGAAACATCTTGTCACCGGTGGGTCAGGTTTTCTCGGCAATCTCATCGCGAGACGGTTGCGCGCTCAAGGCGAATCAGTGGTGGTTCTTGACACTTGGGAAGACCCGACCCGGCCGGGGGACATTCCATTTATTCAGGGCGATGTGCGCGAGCGGGACGCGGTTGCGCGTGCCCTGAAAGGGGTGGACATCGTCCATCACACTGCTGCGCGTGTGCCATTGACAAAGGCAGGCGTGGAATTCTGGTCTGTCAACGTTGAAGGTTCGCGTATCGTGGCTGAGGAAGCCGCACGGGCCGGCGTCAAAACCTTCATCCATATGAGCTCGAGCGCAATTTTCGGTGCGCCAAAACATTGCCCCATTACGAATTCGACAATGCCGCGGCCAATCGAGATATACGGACGGTCAAAACTTGCGGCTGAACTTGCAGTGCGCCAGGTGTGCAACCGGAACGGCATGCAGCTTATCATCATCCGGCCACGGACAATTCTCGGTCAGGGCCGGCTTGGCATATTTCAAATCCTGTTTCAGTGGATTGCAGAAAATCGCCGCATTTACATCATAGGCAACGGCAATCAACTGTTTCAGTTTGTGCATGCGGACGACCTGATTGACGCGTACATGTTGGTTATGCAGTCGGGCCGGTCGGGCGCCTACAACATTGGCACCGATCGGTTCGGTACGTTGCGCGAGACACTTCAAGACCTCATCGGTTACGCAAAATCGAAATCGCGGCTGGTGGGTCTTCCAGCGGGGCCGACAATCGCGATCTTACGGCTCCTTGATTGGTTCCGACTCAGTCCGTTGGCACCGTGGCATTACCTGACGTACCACAAGCCGTTCTATTTTGATGTGGGAGAATTACTTCAGCTCGGCTGGCGTCCAAAGTACTCAAACGTAGAAATGTTACGCGAAAGCTATGACTGGTTTTTGAAAAACAGAAGTAAACTGGCAGCGCATGCAGCCGGTTCACCACACCGCAGCGTTGTTGCAGAGCGGTTACTTGCACTGTTGAAGCGGTTCTCCTGACCGTATGGCTAATTGCTTGGGGAATGGCTTCTACCACTTCAAATGATGCCGCGCACAACACAACCCCGCTACGACCGCGTTTGGAGGCATGTTGGCAAACAACTCGCATTTGATGACTGCGCCCTCAATTAAGTTCACTCTACTTAGGAGATACCTTGCAGGTGCGGTTTTTGGCTTGGCGTTAACTGCAGCGTTTCCAACGATCGAACTATGGGCGCTCGCTTGGGTTGTACCGGGACTGTTTTTTGTGGCGGCGACTGAACTCAGCGGTGCGGGCGCATTTAGATTCGGTTACGCTGCGGGGCTGGCTCAATGGCTCAGCACACTTTACTGGCTGCTGTTTATTCCAGTTGCATGGTACCCTATCCTGGGTTGGCTTGCGCTCTGTGCTTATCTTGCGCTTTACACGGCGGCATGGACTTGGCTGGTCAGCCGTCTGGCACCGATCGAATTTGAGCGGTGTACCTTCGAGTCTGCCAGGCTGTTACAGCTGCTTGGGAAACTTGCGCAAGTACCATGGCATAAACGTTTTCTTTGGGCGCTCACGGGTGCAGCAGCATGGGTTGCACTTGAAATGGTCCGCACCCATTTGCTGACGGGGTTTCCATGGTTGCCGCTTGGCACATCCCAATACAAGCTTGTGGCTCTCATTCAGGTTGCTTCTGTGACTGGCGTGTATGGGGTGTCGTTTCTTATTGTATGGTGCTCACTTTCGTTTGTTTCGGCCTTGGGTGTGGCACTCGGAAACAATGGGCGCAACTTGCGGTGGCTACACGATTTGTTTGTACCAGGCACGGTTCTGTTAGCGCTGGTCCTATGGGGGAACTCGCGGCTTACCACTGAGCCTCTTGAGGCTCGCAAGATCGAACTAGCAATGGTCCAGCCAAGTATTCCGCAAACCATGATTTGGGACCCGCGCGAAAATGCAGCCCGATTTGCGAAGTTACTGGAGCTTTCCGAAGCAGCCGTGGCCACTAAACCCGATTTGTTGATCTGGCCGGAAGCAGCCCTGCCGAGTTTCGATGTAGCTTCTTATACCGCCATCACAAATCTTGTCCGGACACATCGGGTGTGGATGATCTTTGGTGCGGATGAAGCCGAAACACAGTTCGGTGCAAACGCCGAACCTGAGTACGTTTATTACAACAGCGCAGTCTTGATAAACCCGGCCGGCCAGTTCGTAGCCAGTTACAGAAAACGGCACCTTGTCATGTTCGGCGAATACATCCCGCTGAGCCGATCGTTTCCGTTTCTGCGCCATTTTACGCCGGTCAAAGTAGGTTTTACCCCCGGTAAAGAACCCGTTCAATTCAACCTGGAAGATGCCGACGCGGAAATTTCAGCACTTATTTGTTTTGAAGATATTTTCCCTGGGCTTGCCCGAAAATCGCTCAGTGACAACACAGATTTTCTGCTTAATCTGACGAATAACGGTTGGTTCGGTGAAAGCGCTGCGCAGTGGCAACACGCTGTCAGCGCACTGTTCCGTGCGATCGAAAATGGCTTGCCCCTTGTGCGGTGCTCGAATAACGGCCTTACCTGTTGGGTGGATAGTCGCGGTCGCATACGGCGAATCTTTCGTGATGAATCCGGCACCATTTACGGCAGCGGAATCTTGACAGTCCAGATTCCGCTGACAAGCGTGGGCGCTAAGCAGACCAAAACGTTCTACTCAATGTATGGCGACTTGTTTGGATGGGGATGTGTCGCAGCAACACTGGCGGCGCTGATTGTAAAGCTCGGAATCAGAAAACCATGATTCTGCGCTTAAATTTGCCACCTGATCTCTTTTCTTAAAATTGTTGCCTCGATATAGCGAGAATTATTGCTCTGGCGGTGGATCAGCTCCTCGACTACAATTGGGTGTCAAATGACACTTTGGCCGAACCGAGTCAACGTGACCGCAAAGGAGTTTGAGTTTGGGCCGCCAACTGCAAACCAGGATCGTGCTGCAGGCGGTCTAAACCGGTTCGTCGGGATTGACCTCGGTGCCGAGACAATCAAGGTGGTCGAGCTATGCCGAACTAGCGACGGCCTGCAATATGTACGGCAACAACTAATCGAGCATCAAAAACGGCCCGCACAATGCCTAATCGGCCTATTGCGCCACTGGGATTGGGAGCATGTCAAAGCTGCTGCAGTCACAGGCCGGTTAAGCCGCCAGATCAACCTGAGCCGTGTGCCAATTAAACAAGCCCAAGTGCGTGGATTCCGATTTTTGTTCGGTAACAAGCCCGCAACAATAGTCTCCATTGGCAGCCACGGGTTTTCTGTGCTTGAGTTGCGCGAAAATGGGCTTGAGGTTTTCCGCGAAAACAATCGCTGCTCGCAAGGCACAGGCAATTTTCTCCGTCAATTGGTCGAACGGTTCGGGCTTGATGTGGCCGAAGCAAGCGAGCTTTGCGCATGCACAGAAAAGCCAGCTCCACTATCAGGGCGCTGTCCCGTGATTTTGAAAACCGACATGACCCACCTCGCAAACAAAGGCGAGGATCGAACACAAATTTTGGCCGGGTTGTTCGATGCCGTGTGCGAAAATGTCATGGTCCTTATCAAGCCGGGCATCAGCCCGCCACACGTCTATTTAATTGGTGGGGTAAGTCAGGCGCGGCGCATTCAAAACACATTCGCACGGTTACTCGCAAACGCCGGTATGTCGTTGGTGCCACTTCCGAAAGAGCACGCGCTTTACCTGGAAGCGTTGGGCGCCGCTATTATTGCGGTCGAACACGGCGATGGCGTACCGCCGCTGGATTCACTTGTTATTCCGCGTGCAGAGGTGAAGTTTGTTCGGGTACCGCCCCTGACTGATTCATTGCACCTGGTTAAGAGGTTGGCAGCTAAAAAGCAAACAACCCGAGACGGCAAACCACTCAATCTGATTCTCGGATTCGACATCGGTTCCACCGGCTCAAAACTCGTAGCGCTTGATACGGAGTCACACCTTGTTTTCTGGCAAGGTTACCGGTGCACCGCAGGTGACCCTGTCGGTGCTGCGCAAGCGCTATTGCACCAGTTCGTTCAAGCTAATAATCTACATCGGCCTGCTACAGGCAACTTACCGGCAGGCAACGTTCAAACAGACCTAAAGATGCCACCCACAGATCTTGCCTCAAAGGGCTCTGGATTTAACGCCAATCGAATTGTTGGGTTTGGCGTTACTGGCAGTGGCCGCGAGATTGTCGGCTCGCTATTGATCACCTGTTATGGCAAAGACGCCGTTTTCGTGATGAACGAAATTGTTGCCCATGCGGAAGGCGCGCTGCATTACGACAAGGCCGTCGACACAATTTTTGAAATTGGCGGGCAGGACGCTAAGTACATCCGGCTGGCAAATGGGCGTGTAGTTGACTGCGCGATGAACGAGGCATGCAGCGCAGGCACAGGTTCATTCATAGAAGAGCAGGGGAAAAAGTTCCGTGGCGTTCAACATGTTTCACAACTCGGTCAACTAGCGCTCCAGGCAAAATGCGGCGTGTCACTGGGCCAGCATTGTTCAGTGTTCATGGCCGAAGTGATCGACGATGCTGTTGCCGCTGGGACCGAGCCGGACGAACTCATAGCCGGCCTCTATGACTCGATCGTCCAGAATTACCTGCACCGTGTCAAAGGCCAGAGGTCCGTCGGGCAGGTAATTTTCTGCCAAGGCATGCCATTTAGCTCAGACGCCCTCGCTGCTGCAGTTGCACGCCAAACCGGCAGCCGAGTGATAATACCCCCGAACCCGGGCACAGTTGGTGCACTCGGGATTGCTTTGCTTGCCCAGCGTGAATTGCCTTGGCAACAACAGCAGACTACGCTTGACCCAAAACGATTTTTAGAAGCGCAAATTGAACGTAAGGAGACTTTTGTGTGCAAGGCTACCACAGGGTGCGGCGGCTCAGGTAACAAATGCAAAATCGAATGCATCTACACCGTTGTGGGTGGACACAGGCAGCGTTTTACCTGGGGTGGCGGTTGTTCGCTGCACGATAAGGGAACACGAAAGAAAAAATTGCCCGACCGCGCCCCTGATCCTTTCCGCGAACGCGATGAATTGGTTGCCGCGTTACTGGCAAGGTTGAACGACACCGGCACGCACAGGAAACGCAGGCAAAGCATCGCAATCTCAGATGAGTTCGCCTTGAAAAGTTTGTTTCCGTTTTTTGCTACTTTTCTGCACGAGCTTGGGTTTGAGCTTGCCGTACCCACAGGAGCGGATCAGGCGGCCCTTAAACGCGGCATACAACAGGCAAATGTACCGTTTTGCGCGCCAATGCAATTGTTCCATGGACTGGCAAGCAAAATGGCCGATGACGGTGCCGATTTCATTTTCCTGCCGATGATGCGCGGCACACAGCGCACGGCAAACGAAACGGCTGCGGCCGTATGTCCGATTGCACAAGGTAGCCCTGACATACTGCGGTGGGATCTGTCAGGCAAAATTCATGGACGAATTGTCTCGCCTGTTATTGACTTTGGCCCCGGCAACCTCGAATCGGCTGCGTTCATTGAAAGTTGCCGTAGAACTGCCGCCGCACTGCGCTGCACGGGAAACGCGTGGCAAAAAGCGTACCATACCGCTTTGAAAGCGCAACTGCAGTTCGATTTGCAATGCATCGAGCTTGGCAAGCGCGCACTCGATTACTGCTCAAGGCATGGCATACTGCCTGTGGTTGTCCTTGGCCGGCCTTACACCATTTACAATCGCGTCCTGAATTCAAACGTGCCGGCATTACTGCGTGAGCAAGGCGCAATTGCCATACCACTGGATTGTTATCCCTTGGATGCACGAACACCGGTGTTTGACGATATTTACTGGGGGTACAGCCAACGCATTCTCCGCGCTGCCCATCAGGTACGCCGCACGCCGGGCATTTACAGCTTGTTCTGCAGCAATTACGCATGCGGCCCTGACAGTTTCACCCTGCACTTTTACAGCTATATCATGGAAGGCAAACCGTTTGCAGTGATCGAAACCGATGGGCACTCGGGCGATGCAGGCACAAAAACGCGTATCGAAGCTTTCCTATACTGCGCCGAGCAAGACCGGCAGCAACTAGCTCACAATGTGCCACTGAACGACTTGCGACAAGTTGAGGTTGGGACACTCAGGCTTGCCGACGTTAAGCCCGACCAACATTTCTTGATTCCTATGCTTGGGCCTGACTCGGACGTTGTAACGGCGTGTTTGCGCGGGCTCGGTTACGCGGCTGAAACGTTGCCCATGCCAGATGCCGAAAGCTTACGCGTCGGCCGGCGCTATACTTCAGGCAAAGAGTGTGTCCCTATGTGCATGACATTGGGCTGCCTGCTCAAACGGCTCGAGTCAGAGCCCGACAAAAAAGTAAGATTCGTCTTTATCATGCCGCGCACACGTGGTCCCTGCAGGTTCGGCGTGTACAATGTGCTGAATCGGATTACACTCCAACGGCTGGGCCTCAGCGACCGCGTCGCGATCTGGTCGCCGCGTGAATCCGGCTATTTCGACGATACACCACCCGGGTTTGCTATGCTTGTGTTCGCGGGCTTCATGGCGGCCGATCTTTTGCAGATGGCATTGCTGGATACACGACCGTGCGAAGCCACCTCAGGCGCAGCACAAGCAATTTATAACAAGTACAACACACGGCTGCTGCAGTTATGCCAAAGGCAAGCAAGTGGCGACTTGTCGGTTGCAACCGTGCTGCGCGAAGTTGTTACTGGTAATTTTTTTGGTGTCACAGAACTCCTCAAACAAGCCGCGGCTGAATTTGCCGCAGTTAAAACACAAGCCGAGAAACCCACCGTGCTGGTTGTGGGGGAAATTTACGTGCGCCTTGTGCCGTTTGCCAACGATTTCATTATTGAAAAACTTGAAACGCGCGGGTGTAAAACGCGGTTGGCCCCCGGATTCGAATGGCTCGAATACGTTGACCACATAAACCGTTGCAGGAGCGCCAAACGTAAACTATCGGCCCATTTTACAAGTTTTGTTCAGCGCCTGATTCAAACACGCACATACGCCATCATGGCTGACGCGTTAGGATGGCCACCGCATACGCCGGTTGTCAATTGCTTGAACACAGCCGAACCGTACATGCGCCATGAGCTCGAGGGTGAGGCTGTGCTAACGCTTGGAACACCGCTATGCGAATGGCGCTCAGGAACCATTGATGCGGCGGTGTCGGTTGGCCCACTTGAATGCATGCCAAACAAAATTGCTGAAGCACAATTTTTCCACATCGCCGAGCAAGAAGGTCTGCTTACGTTGACCATCCCATTGATTGGCGAACCGATGAACATTGAGACACTCGATAATTTTGTCTTCGAAGTTAAAAGCACGTTTGCGAAACGGCGCAGGGGTGACTCTGTGAGTGTTCCCCGCCCACCAGCAAGCAAACAGCCTGCCGCTTACCGTACGCGTGACCAGGCGCTTGAGTTTGCCTCGAATCCGTAAAGTGTGTGACATACCACATTGACAGCCGATAGCCCGGTAGCCTGGCGCTCCAGGCAATGACAGGACAGAATGGCGACATTTGCGTCTGCGCCAATCGCTCGGCTTTGAGTGCAATCCAGGGAATAAACGGCTCGACTTGTATGCGGAAGAACGCGCCGCCCTCGCCGTCGGCCACTCGACATAGCCGGTCTCCAGCGCGCCACTGCGAACCCGCGTTTCCAATGTCAGAGGGTCGCTAATGGAGCGGACGTGCTCGACTGGCTGCCAGTCCACCAGGTCTTGGAGTGCGCCGCTTGAGCGGCGTTTTTAGGGGCGCCCGGAAGTGTTTCCACGTTGAAAAGTGGCCGCGAACTACCACAGTCGAAGGGATTGCGGCAGGCAGGTAGCCGGCCGTCGCGGGTGAGCAGCCCGTGCCACCCAGTCCAAAGCGGCGGTCAGCCGCCGCATGCCTATGCCGTGCCGCGCACCGTAGAAAGGCACTCCAAAACCATGGTGCGCTTTCCTACCTCAGACCTCAGACTTCTGATTTCCGTTTTAGTTGGCCATCACCGCTTGGCTCAGCAGGGCAGACGGTGCTCTTTCGCTCACGGCCAAACTGTGAACGGCGCAACGTGGACGGCTTCAAAAACGGCGCTCTACTTTTACTTTTTAGTTAGGGCGCGGCAAAAACACAACTGTGCACGGCCCCTAACAGAGAGTGTTTTTAGCTCAAATTAGGTTCAAAAGCAAGGAGATTGGGTGCTGAGATACTGTCTTGTGAACGAACTTTTTCGTGCGCCAACGAGGCAAGATGTATAAATTGACGTGAACGTTTTTGATTAGCAGGGGATGACCTTGCACAAACCGCTCTAGACATGCAGTTTTCGTTAACATTTTTGGGGACCGGCACGTCGCAAGGTGTGCCCGTAATCGGGCATGAATATCCGCCCGAGTTTTTAGCCAACCCGAAAAATCATCGGACACGCCCCTCGATTTACGTTGCCACTGAGACGGTCAAGCTCGTGGTTGACACAACGCCCGAATTCAGAATTCAGATTTTACGCGAAAACATTCGGTGGCTTGATGCGGTTATTTTTACGCATCCGCATGCTGACCATATCATGGGCTTGGACGATTGCAGGCGGTTTTGCGACCTGCGCGGCGGCACTGCTTTACCCGTGTACGCAAGTGCGGAAACAATGCAACATTTACGGCGCGTATTTGTGTACGCGTTCCATAACGGGCCGTGGGAAAAAGGGTATTTCATCCCTGAGCCGCACGTTATTGATGGCCCATTTGTACTTGGGGATTTGGAAATTGTGCCGTACCCATTGCCGCATGGGCGTGTGACGACACTCGGGTTTTTGTTTGTTCAAAATGGCAAAAAACGGCTTGCGTACATGAGCGATTGCAAGGTTGTGCCAGCAGATGTAATCGAGCAGATACGCGGCGTGGAAGTTGTCGCGCTTGATGCGCTGCGGCGTGAACCGCACCCGACGCACATGTGTATGGACGAAGCGCTTGAAACGGCCAGACGCATTGGCGCACGACGCACATACTTCACGCATCTGACGCACGAGTACGACCACGACACGGTGCAAGCACAATTGCCGTCTGGGGTGTATCTTGCCTACGACGGCCTGCGCGTAACATGCGATGCAACATAATGCACCAGGCTCAAGCTTCGTAGTGAGGATGCGCCTTGCGCTATTGCGCACAAGTTACGCCGGTGTTCTATTGGGGGTGCTAGCGGCCTCTGGTCCATTCGCAAGAGCAGGTGGAGAAGAAGTTGTCATTGTTTACAACACGCGCGTGGCCGAGTCAAGGAAGGTTGCGGAACACTACGCAACGCTGCGTAACGTGCCGACAAATCAAATCATCGGGCTGGACATGACAAGCAGCGAGGTGGTGTCCCGGCGTATCTTCGCTGTGCAAATCCAACTGCCATTGGCCAGGGCAATTGAGGAACGTAAACTTTGGCGGTTAACCGCAGAACTTGACTCGCAAACAACGAATGAAAGCCCGCGTGGTCGATGGCGAGTAGCCGAGTCAAAGGTCAGATATGTCGTGTTGTGCCACGGTGTACCGCTAAAAATTGCTTCCGATACAAACCTTGTCGAAGCCGGCTCTGACAACCTGCCCCAAGAGTTTCGCCGCAACGAGGCGGCCGTGGACAGTGAACTTGCGTGGCTACCGATGCTCGCGCAACGCATGCCTTTGTTCGGTCCGATACGCAACCCTGTGTTTGGCGCAACAAACGCAGCCCAAATTCATCCAACCAATGGCGTTCTGATGGTGTGCAGGTTAGACGGCCCAAACGCCGAGATTGCAAAGGCTCTTGTTGACAAAGCAATCGAAGCCGAATCAAACGGGTTTTGGGGCCGAGCATACTTCGATTTGCGTAGTATAACGGGCGGATACGCCATCGGCGACGACTGGATACGCGCTGCTGCCGAAATATCACGTTTTGTGGGGTTTGAAACCGTAGTTGACACAAACCCGGCTACGTTCGCGCCGGGTTTTCCAATGAGCCATATTGCGCTTTATGCGGGTTGGTATGAAGGTGGCTTATCTGGGCCGTTTGCGTTGCCGCAGGTAGAATTTATGCCTGGCGCATTTGCGTATCACCTGCGTTCGGATAGCGCGTACTCGATGAAACACACTGGCCTATGGGTACCGGGGTTGCTTGCTAAGGGCGCAACTGTCACTATGGGCACAGTCGAAGAGCCTTACCTGCAATGCACGCCAAATATTGCGCTGTTTTTCGCGCGGTGGCTGTTGCAGGAGTTTACCTTTGGCGAGGCCGCCTATGCGTGCCAGGAGTTGCTTTCATGGCAGACAACGGTTGTGGGTGACCCGCTCTACAGACCATTTGCGAAGACACCGCGACTGGTGCACCATGAACTTGAACAGCGCAAAAGTAAACTTGTCGAGTGGTCACACTTGCGCGTTGTGAACCTGACACTCGCACGCGGCTATCCGATGCAAGATGCCGTCAACTACCTCGAGCAAATTCCCGTTACAACCAACAGTGCAGTGCTGATGGAAAAGCTAGCCGACCTTTATGCTGCCCAGGGCAAACTGGATGCGGCTATTGACGCGTATCGGAAAGCGCTACGTTTGAACCCGAGCCGACAACAACGCATCAGACTTGTGCTCGTGCTTGCCACGAAACTGGCCGAGCAAGGCCAAGACACCGAAACCTACCAGCTTTACAAGCAATTTTTGCGCGACTACCCAGATTTTCCTGACCGGCTCAGCATTTACCAGAAGGTTGTCCCACTTGCACAAAAGCTGCAAAAACCCGATGCCAAAACACTGCAAGCAGAGCTTGAAAAACTCATGCAGAATGCTTCACCGCCAGCCCGCTGACGGTTCGATGCGGTGTTAGGTTCTATACTTTGCACGATTTATGGTGCATCCAGGCTGCATGCGAGCTGGCCGATTTGGTACGTACCCGTGGCAATTACCAGGAGGCGCTATTGAAATTGTGGCCCACACAAACCGCAATTTTTATTATCGTCGGCAAATCCCACTGGTGTTGTTGGATTGGTTGTTATTGTTGGGTTGGATCCCAACTGTCGTTGTTACCTAAAATTTTATGCAACGTGAATGCAGCAGCCTCAGATGCATTTAATTGACGGACCCATTTGACGCGTGCTTCTGGCTTGGCCCCGGGGCCGGTAGAGTTGTACTCGGCATAGCGCACGGTTTTTTCGGCTTCCGGCTTATTCCAATTATGCCAGCCTTCGGGTCTGACGACATCCGACATCTCAGTGTTTAGAAACGTAACCGCCGCATGCGCGCGCCAGGGCCGGCCTAGATAGGTTTTTACACCGGGTTCACCGGTGATTTTGCAGTTGGCGAAGACAAAGCCGAAAGGCTGGCCCTGCGGTGTAGAGGCTGCTGTAATGTAGCCGTTGCTGCGGCAATGAATATGGCACCTGTCGAAAAATGTAGTCGCGCCGCCAAAGACGAAATCAACATGGCCCGCAATGTAGCAGTTGGTGAAATAATGCCTACCGCGATTCAATAGCAACGTGTCCTGCCACCCAATAAACCGGCAGTTGCGGAACACGACGCGGTCTGCATCAACGCGCACAGCAAGTGCCTGGCCGACCGGCCCCGCTGCATTCTCGAACGTGATGTTTTCGGCGACAAAATTGTCTCCGTCAATTACGACTGTAGGTGTGCGAAACGTGCCGATGGGTTTGCCGTCAGGCCCAAGCATGTTTGCGTGCAGGTCGTAAGTAATCACAGTTTTTTCTGCATCCGCGCCTACTAGGCGCACGCAGCCGCGCTCGCGCTGGACGTAAACCAGTTCCCGGTACGTCCCTGGCTTCACGAAGATAACCCAAGGCCGCGCGTGTGTGGCTGTTTGTGGCGCAGCCATGATCGCTTCATGTACAGACTTGAACTGACCACTACCGTCCGTGGCTACAACAGCGTCGTATTTAGCCTGTGGCGCTGGTTGTTCATCAGCTCGTAAGACTGGTCCGCAGAGAATGCACACCAAAACGAATGTCCAGCGCACGGCGTTGTAAGTCACACTGACTCGATGTTCGGACACTTCAGAACAGCTTTTCATTTGTTCGCGTTGCAATTTCATTGGCGCTGTAGTGTGACGGCCATCACACCAATTACAACTTCATTTGCAAGCGCGCGTACTGTGAGTGCATGCAAGTCTTTGTTTGGCTCAAGTGGTAAGTCGAGCACTGTGGCTGCGCCGCCATCTACTTTGCCGCCTTTGCCCATGAACGTGTGCGGTTCGAGGATCCGCACTTTGCCAGTCTTAAGGTCTATTCGCGGCGGGATCGGTTCAGGCCGCCGAAATGCGTAGTCGTCAATGAAATAGTCCTGGTCGATCGGCCACCACGTTGTCGGGTTGTGCAACGGCAGGCGGGCGGTCGAACCATCGGCGTAGGTCACGATCACTTCGCCGTTATCGAACCGGCTTTGCATGGGGTTTGTCGAGCCAGCCATAAGCAGGAACGCACGCCGGGCGCGTCCGGCCAAGGGCAACGTCACTTTATCAGGGTAATTGTCCCACTGTGACACGAAAATTATGTTTTTCGCGCCTGAGTTTGTTGGGGTAACGAATGGCACACCGTTTGGCATGAAAATTTTCCCGCCGTTTGTCGCTGCTGCTGCGCGCAGGCCCGAATCATCTACATTAAACTGCAGATTGCACGTTGCCCAGCCGCCGATCCCTTGCTTTGGCATTGCAAGCGAGCAGAACGGCGAGCGCGGCGACACGTACTCGTTGCGGAAAATCTGTGTAACCGCGTCGTTAAAATATGTGGTCAGATCAACAGTTTCGAATCTCGTCGAGTGGGGTAGGGGAACGCGCCAGTCAATTGGCATCGGCTCGTTCACAACTTGAACTGGTTGAACTTCAAACAGCACGGGTGTCCACCACGTTAATTGTCCTATGTTGACTTTTGCGAAAATGGTGTAGTGCCCCGGCTGACCTACGGCCTTGGCACTGAACCCAGTCGAGGCGAGCTTGACATCGGCAATGGCCCCTTGTGGATCTGCAATTTCGAGCAGACGACCATTCGTCAGTTTGAACCGAAGTTTTTCAGTCAGTTTCATGGGTTGTAAGGTGATTGAACCAGTAGCAGCAGATTTGCCACGCCATTCGATAATGATCTTGTGCGTGGTCCGTGCCGGTGCCGTTATTTCAATTCTGGGAAGGCCAACTGCGTTTTCAACCGTGCGCCAGTGAGCAGGTTTGTCGTTAATCGTCGTCATTTTCACTCCGGTGCGCATTGCTGGCGCCCACAGCCGCAGATTCATAGGTTTTGGGAACCGTTGAATTACGGCATAGGTCTCGGTTAAGCCGTCGCGGTTATACTCCAGCTCGAAGTCGGGGTGCCGGATTCGGGCACGGTTCCACTGTGCAGGAAAACCCGGGCAGACAAAAAGTTCACCTGCAAGTGCGTCTGGCCGAATGCCGAATAGCCCCTCAACAAGTGCACGCGCGCATACGCCCACTGCATCTGCAAAATCGCGCTGGGCCTCGCGCCTGGCCACGTCCAATGGGGTTGTCATGCCCAGGTTGCCCGGGCATAATCCCATGTACATACTGTCGAGGATCGCCCCTTTGAAAAGCCGGAAGGCTGTGTCGGGTCTGTTCGCCTGCCAATACGCAAGCGCTGTATGCAACGCTTCAGCCATAACCACATTGTTGACCGACCAAGTGTAAGGCATCCAGGTTGTGGTCGAGATCGTGAACAGGCCCTCAGGTGGCACGTTTGGCCCATGGATGGGGATGCGCGGAATTTGAGTGTCAATGTAGCGCGTCAGTTGCCATGCCTCGATCGGCGTAGCCGCTTCAGAATCTATTGTGTGATACACTGTCCAGATCCCACAACTCGGATGCACAAGTCGCAAACCAAGCCAATCTTTGAACTCAGCGAACCAGCCGTGTTGCTTAAGCCAGAGCAGCTCCCGCATTGCATTGCAGATAAGCTCCGCTTCGCGTTCGAACTGTGTGGGGTCTTTGCCGAGCGCACGGGCGAGGCGCGCAGCCATTTTGTTGTGCCAAAAGTTGTATGCTGAAGTATAGGCTACACCGCCCCCATGGTATTGGATATCATCGCTGGCCCAGATCGCCGCATACGCTTCGTAAAGCGGCAGTGTACCATTGCCAAACGGTCGGCGGAACAGCCGCCGTTCCCAAGCGAAGTGTCGTTCGAGCACTGGCCAGACCCAACGCGCGAACTCGAGGTCGCCTGTCCAAAGCAAATGCCGAAGCAGCGCGTCAACGTACACAAGGTTCATGTCGTAATGTCGTGTGGACAATGCGCCGTTGCTATGCAGGGCAGTGTGACTGCGCGCAAGATTCGACTCAGCATCTGGGGGCGGCATTTTTTCCGGGACGGGATTTGTCACTTGCTGGCCCGCCCAATATGCGAAATGCCGCCGCGCACGATCGTGCCAGCCGAGCGCATCTCCAGCGTACGGGCCGCGCCAGCCGAGCAGTTTGCTCCGCCAAGCGACCGCGCCATGCATGAACACACCTTGCTGTTCGTCCCAAATTGCATCTGCAGCAACGCAAAGCGCTGCAAATGCAGCATTTAGAAACGGATCCGGTGTTTCGGCCACGACCCTGTTCGCGATTTCACGCCGATAATTTTCAGCTTTTTCCAACACAACCGGTAAGTCCTTTGACGTGTACGCTTGAGTCAACTGGGGCACTTCGGTTGCACTTGACTCGGGGGCAATTTGCCACACAGCAACGTACACGGGTTTACCCTCGCTCAGATGTGTAACGCCAACAGCGATCGGTAATTCCAAGGCCGGCGCCGCCGGTTCACTTGCATTGAAACGACTCCCGCTGGTGGTTGTTGACAAATCGTGTGTAACAGTTTGAACGGTTTGCGTACCTACGCCTGAAGCCGTTGAGGCAGATGCAGAGGTGTTGGTATCTGTAGGCACCTGGCTAAAGCCAGGTGTTAACAAAATTCTCGGATAGGTAGACTCGAGAAGTTCATTAAGATTCGTCCAACAGTTAGCATCAGCGACAATGAACGTTGCAGGTGCTGAGGCTAGCGCAGTGAGTGTTGCTACCTTGCTCAGCAAAACAAACCCGTTCGTCTGGATGATAAAGTGGTTATTGCGACACTGCTCAGGTCTGAGCTGGAAAAACCTGCTAACAGGTTCGCGTTCGCAACCGATGTCGCCGCCGCGCCGACCGCGCATACCGTTCGCACCACCAAAAGCACAAATCAATTTGAGCCGACCGTCTTTGCCATGGCTACGCCTGTAGTTGTCTGAAGCTGGCGCAGTTGTCTGGCTTAAAACCTCGACCCGTGCTATAAGCCCTTTGGCCTCGTTCATTGGCAACACCGTCATGAGCAGCTTGTCATTGCCGAGCAATGGGTCGCCAAGCTGGTAAATCAGCGCACCAGGCCGATACCGTGTGACGACGGTGGCTACCTCATGCAGCCATTTGGCACCTGAGGCCGTTTTAATTCCGAACCGCAAATTTCCGCCCCGACCTGGCAGATAAAGTGAGAACTCCGGCCTGTCGCCGCCGTCAATTCGAAATGCGCTGTTCATGCAGTATAACGGTCTATTGAAAAATTCACCGCCGTTCGTGATGACGAAGTCGGTTCCCTGTGGCCAATACCGCAGTGGCCGTGCAGTTTGCCCCTGTAAGTTCGGCTGCATTACAACATTCCACTCAGGTGGACTTTGGGCATGCAGACAAACTGCAATCACAAGCACAAGGCCGACCTGTAGAGTGCGCACTGCACATGAATTGAGTCCAATACTACAGATTAGAGTTCGCAGGCTCTTTCTTGAAACACCCATCTCACAAAAACGTTTCTTGCCGGGCGAGGGTAACAAAAGCCTTGCCAGTGCAGCAAGTTGCTGAGGCAAAGCAAATCTCGCTGTGCATAAACAGCCGGTTTGTTCTTAGCGTACTCGAAGCTGTAATCATGTTAATTGTGTGTCAACAGCATGCTTTAAACCGGCACTAGCACAAACAGGCGTGCTTAGGTCCGCCGCGGTTCCGCATATTGTGTGTACTTAATGGTGAGTGCGAATGCTAACAGCAATTCACCAGCCAGGCCTACATAACGGGCTTTTAGCCTGCAAGATGCCGGCTGCGCCGATGGTTCGATGGTTAAAGGTTAAAGACAAAGCCGGTGGTTTCTCATTCTTTGCTGTTCAATTCTGTGGGGTTGTGCCGGACGGTTGAGCTTCGTCAATGTCGGGGGTTCCGGAGCGGATACGTTTGTATTCAAGCTTATCCGTGCCTGTGTCGGTCAATTTAGGTCCTGCATACATTACGGCCAGCTCAGCCAGAGCGGTTGATTTGTCTTCGCCAAAGCCGGAAAGTCTCGTGAGCTTCAGATACTGCGCAGTGACCGTTTGCTGGAACCTCACAGATTGAGGGAGCCACGTCGAGCCAAGCTCACCGCATGCGATCTTGTGCCAGAGTTGGCCGTCGTTACTGACTTCGATTTTGTATGCACGGATGTCGCCGGCGTGATTACGATCGTTTTGGCGGCTCATGAGCACTACCCCATTTATTGCGACTGGCTGCGTGAAACTTATTGTCAGCCAAGGCACAGGGTCTGTCGTTGTCCAAAATGTGTTCGGGTCACCGTCAATGGTTGCGTTTGGATTTGTGCCGGGACCGCTTGCTCTTGCACCGAGTTTACGCATGACAAGCGTGTCAAATAGCAAGCTGCGAATTTGTTCTGGCCGCAATTGCACAGCGGGCGCGAATTTTGCGCTTGCCATGTAATCGAGCAATGACCGGCGTAATTGCCGCGCCACAGGGCGCGCTTGAAGGTCGTTTACGATATCAAACGAGCAGACGAGTAGTTTGCCACGTCCGACTTTGGCTTCGAAGATTGGCGCGAGTCGCCAGTTCCGGTTCCAATCATCTATTGCCGCAACGATAGGCTCGAGATTGCGGGGCAGTTGACCAATGTTGATCGCACGTGCATTGCGGCTAAGTTCGGTCCAGTGCCAGTCGCAATGGTCTGCAGTTGGGAACTTGGCTAGGGCAGGGTGGTTGGTGTCGCACCACAAACCGAGCATGCGGCTCCATTGCGGGTTCATGAGGCGGTTCCAGAAAATTGGGACCTCGGCCAATGGTGGGCTACACCAGTCGAGCTCAGCCGGGCGCGGCACGAAAAGCACTTTATTGCCAGGCGCTAGTTTCGCCTCAGCTTCGTCCCAGGAGCATGTCACAAACACATCCGGGGGTTCGGACTCGTCCACGCGAGCTGGGTAAAGCCAAAAATTCCAGTCATTTTCGGCGACGAGCTGTGCCGATGCCACCGCGGAACCAGACTCGCAGGCTTGTCCCCCTTCTGTGCTGGAATTATTCGCGTTGCCGAGCCCTACACTTGCGGTGTTCATGCTCTTCCTGACCGGTGCCAATTCATTTTTTATAGTTGGCTCTGTGTGGCTGCCATACCCTGCACGCGCGCCGCCTGCGTTCAACACGCGAACAATGAGTTTGTACATGCTGGCTGCTCGTAGCGTGCCTAAATCAAGCTCGATTTTTCCGATTGCTGTGTTTCTGCCGATACTGATCGTGCGCGGCTGGAATTCGCCTTGGGCAACAGTTTTACCGCGCGTGTCTGTCACTTGCCAAGAGACAATTGAATTTGTGAGCGGTGCCGTGTCGTAATGTGCAACTTCAACATCGGCTTCGAGTTTTTCAGCGGTTGTAAACACGCGTTTTGTGAGACGCACCAGTGGAACGGTCACATTGCAGAACCGCCGCCATTCATGTGCTGTGACATAACTCTTTTCTTCCCAGAACGGATCGAGCACACCTACTAGGGCGGTGCCTTGGCCGATGTAATCGTGCAAATCCAGCAGTTGGAACCCCGCAAGACCAGGCGTGAGGAGGTTCGCTTCGATTTCTTCCTTGTAGCATGCGAGTTGGAATCTACCGGATGCACGTGCGAATTGTTTGTTTATGGAGAGCAGGCCGCTAGCTGCTGCTGAATCGCGGAAAATCTCGTAGTTCCCCGGCCGGAGATGACCAGTGAACTTTTTGATCACGTCGAAATCTGGGTACGCGCACCACTGGCCAAGCTCGTGTACAATCACCGGTACGGTCACATTGTGCAGCGCGTTGCTATAGCCGCGTCCGAACCAGCCGGGTTCACCGCGCACGCGCCGCTGGCCAAACCGCTGCGTGACGCAAAAATCCACTTTGTCGAGTGGCCCAGGCGCGTCTGGGTCGGTGAATCCGGTGCCGGTGGTGTAGAGCCTGCGTGGGTCGGATGCGCGAAAGTACGCTGCCCATTTGGGCAGCACATCACGCCATCTACCTTTCGGCTCGTTACTGGGCGAGAACAACACAAACGACGGATGATTTCCGTAGTACTTGATGATGCGCGCGGTTTCAAAGTAGAGCATTTCCTCCATTGGCGTGCCCGGGTTAAATGTGTTCCACATGCCTGGCTCGATTTGCAGATAAATGCCGAGTTCATCTGCTGCGGCAAATGCAGCTTCAGGTGGGCAGAAAGAATGAAACCTGACGTGGTTCAGGCCCCATTTTTTGCACGTGGCAAACAGTTTGCGCCAATACTCGACGTCGCAAGCTGGATAACCTGTGAGCGGGAAATCACCGCCGTGGTGCGTCCCGCGCAAGTGTGTTGGACGACCGTTGATAACCAAATCTTGGCCCACGGCTTTGAGCTCGCGCAAGCCAATTGGAAGATTCACAGTTTGAGTGCCAGTTTCAGCGGCAAACACAAGCTGCAGCGAATGAAGCGCAGGAGTGAACTCATCCCAAAGCTCGTTTTTGTCTTTCGGCAACGTAACCTCAATTTCAGTTGTGCCCCCATCGGCGCCCCATTCCACAGGCGCCTTAATTAGTCGCTCAGGCGATCTTGTCCGAACCGTTAAACGTCGTGACGCTGGACGATTGTACAACACTTCAAGGACGCCTTTGCCAGGTGCACCTGTTACGTTGCCGAGCTGGACTTTTAACAGAACTGATCTTGTCTGGACGTTGGCAACTGCGTGCACGTTTTCGATCCAGACCGCTGGCGTCGCACGAAGTTCAATTTTACCAACGATCCCGTTCCAGCTTTGGCCGAGTGAGTCAGACACACTGTGTGCATCTGGTCTGTATGGCAGTTGCATTCGGTTATCTACGCGAATTGTGAGTCTGTATTTGCCTGGGGGCAATATGCCGAGGTCGAACTCGTGTGGTGTACAAAGCGAATTATTTGTGCCAATTAACCTGTCATTCAACCAAAGGCGCGATTCCCAGTTGACACGTTCCAGGCTCACAACCACGCGGCGGCCGCGCCAAGTGCGCGGTATCTCGATTTGGCGCTGATACCACGCTGGGCCAAGGTAGTGCCTAGGAGGCTGACATATGAACGGTACTTTGACATTGCCGGGTTTGATATAGGCTTTGTAATCGTCGCGCAGGAACCAGTTCGTATCGTAGAGTGTCAGGACCCAGGGTGTGTTAGTGTTGATTTCGTTACCGTACCCTTGGGCTTGCAAGATGCCCGGGAGTCGGATGCGGTGTGTGAGATTGCTGTTAAACCAGCCTTGAGCAATGCCCACATCAGTTGGGTCAAGTGCGAACCGCCACTGGCCAGCAAGTGGAATTGTCGTGCGCGCGGCCTCATTACAAAGCGATGGCAAAGGCACAGAGGCCAAAGCGAAAATAAGCAGCTTCAGGGCCACCGCTCTGTTCTGGTTTACGCTACGCACATTAGTGCATTGCATTTCGGTTGTTGCGCAACCCACCCTTAAGTTTGCCATAGCGCCGCAATGTTAGTGTGAAATTCGGTTTACGAAATGTGGCCAATTCTGGCTGTGCATGTGCTCTGCAGGAGTAAAAATCCGTTCGAAATCCAACTGTCATCAATTTACCAGCGGCCTGCGGGCTGTAGGCGGTAGTGTACCTGCATGGACTGCAAACAGACGTTTGTGCGTGGCTTTGGCTGCCTCGACAAGTTCGGTGTAAGGCAGGTCGGTCACGTCCACAAACCCGATGTTGTAATTTTCGCCGTCGAACCTGCCCGTGGCTGGTTGATCAACCCACTGAAACCAATGCGCCCCTACCACAGCCGGATGTACGGCGGCGTTTTCGACGTAATACTGGTAAGCTAACCCGCGTTCAGTTTGATTTGCCACTTGACGCAGTCCGGGCGCAAGCCCGCGTTCAGGAACACCGAAATGGAACTCGCCGATTAAAATCGGCCTGCCGGTTAAGCGGTAAACCCTGTCCAGCATCGCGGCATCGGGCTTGTAGTCGTAACAGTTAAGGCTGAAGACGTCGAACGCGCGCGCCGCACGTAGCATACGGTCCGGCACGTGCGACCCAAAACGCAGGCCAAGGTTAAGGTGATTCGGATCGTGCTTACGGATGGCTGCATTTACCACATCCAAAAACCGCTCAACCGCAGCATACACAAACTCGCGCCGGCGCAAGGGCGAATCGCCCTGGGCAAGAAATTGTTTTAGAGCGCGCTGGATTGGTGCATCGGGCCCGGCCAGAATTGCCTCGACAATGTCCAGTTCGCGTCCGGGCCACGGCGGTTCATTAGCGACGAAATATCCCAACAGCCACGGATCATCTTTTCGTGGCGCACATTGCTCGCGAGCGGCTGCGTCCACCCGGTTTGTAAACTCGGGTGCAAATACATCCGGCAGACCAAGGTATCCAGTTTCGATCCCCCAGCCACGCAGCATCACAACGTACGGCCTGCGTTTTGCATCCCAAAGCCTCCGGTCAGACCAGTTGCCGATGGTGTTAAATCCCCAAGCTTCCATGCGCTGTAAAGTAAGCTCGATCCAATTGGCCAGCCATTCATCGCCGAACCGCCGCTGCAGATTCCAAGTGTAGAATGATGCCTCGGCTGGACGGTCTGCCGGACGCGGTTGCGCAAGTCCAGCACGCAGTTCCGGCGGCGGCAGTGCAGCAAAAAGAGCCTCGCGTCCGACAATTGGGGTGCCTACCCACGGTGTGAACACGTTCGCACCAACCGAGAAAAAGAGGTGCCCGTCCGGGTCAACAAGCCACCAGCGCCCGTCTATTTGCGCGACACGAAAATATCCAGTTGCAGTCACATTTGTTGCAGTGAACCCACCGAACTTGCAGTACCCAGATTCCTTGGATGCCACCCGTTGCTGGTCTGCGGCCCATTTAGCTTTCAGGTCTTCTAATTTGGAAGTTTTGGTTGGCCAGTCAGAAAGAATCCACTGGCCGAACTCATCCACCAACGGTTTCGGTTCAAGCACAGCGTTGCCGGGCGATTCCGTGTGGAGCGAGACCGCCCGTAACTCGAATGTCTGCGGACCAATTGGCGTGTTCACGGCAAAGCCGATTGCCTGCACGTTCGTCAGTGGACCGACAAGGCCAGGCAGGTTCACCCAGTAGGCGCCATGCGGTTTATTGCCCAGCGCCGCTAGGTCATGACCATGCCGGTTACGTTGTGCGAAGTACTGCAGTGGCAACGCAGCGCGTGTCCAAGCACCTGCGAGCGCGTGTAGCCGGACTTTGCGCACGCCGTCTGGGGCGAACAGTCGGACCTCGATCGCCGCTGGTGTCGAGGCGCGGAACTCGAGTCCGAGGAACGAGAATGCTGACCAATCGGACGGTAGGGGCGGGTCAAACTTTTCCAAAGGCCACTTAACCTCAGGCTGATCTGGTGTGAAAGTTACATGCCGTATGTTGGTCGGTGGTTGAAGCGCGATGTACGTGGGTTTGTCACGGTCGCACACAAGCTCGCCATTGACGCATTCAAGTTCAACGACTTGTATCGAGCTACGGCGTTGTTCGTAGCCGTCTTTGCGTTCGTCCGGGCCGCGTCTGCCAGGATGCGTGAAATAGAACAAAAACGCGCGGTTGCCGCTCACGACTACATCTGCATGGCCGCCTTTGACCTGATCATCGGTGCCTTGGCCTGGTGCATCCAAAAGGTTCCGCTGTTGTCTTGTCCAGTTAAGCGCGTCGTCAGAATGATACACCCCGAGTCCACGCCACACATCAACGATCATCCAATATTTGTCGTGCCACCGGAATACTTTCGGGCCTTCACCGGGTCTGTCGCCAATTGCTTTGCCGCGGTCGGTCCAGTGGTACAGGTTTGTGCTCTCAGCGTAATAGATAGATTTACGGTCGCGCTCGTTGTTGTACCACAGCCGCCATCTACCATCTGGCAAACGCAACACGCACGCGTCTATGACACGATCAGATGCGAGCTTCAGAACCGACTCGAACTTCCACCGAAGCAGATTCGTGCTTGTCAAGTGGACAATGTCCCTGGGGGCGTCCCAGTTAGCGAAAATGCCCGGCACAACCGTGAGGAACATGTGATACAAACCGTCGTGTTCGATGATCTCTGGCGCCCAGTAGGTGTAGTTGGTGTTGCCGTAGCCAATCTGTGCGATGCCGCGGTAGCGCCAGGTTGCACCGGCGTCTAGCGACTCGGCTATGCCGATGTGCGTGCCGTGGACCCAGGCTACCCCTGGCTCGTTTGTGGCATTGGCGCGGCGGTTTGTGTAAAACATGAACCATTTGCGTTCGAGCCGATTCCAAACCACAACCGGGTCAGCGGCACCGTCGTGAATTGGATCGCGGTAAAGCGGTTTTGAAGCCAGCTTACCAGCACAGGTCTGGTCTGCACTAGCTCGCACCGCAACGACAACCGCATCCGCAGCACACAAAAGGCCTGCAAGTAAAACAGTGTATGGTTTCGGCAATGCTTTCACTGCAGTTGGAGCATGTAGAACCGCTGTGCGTCGCTGTCGATGTTGTTTGTGATAAACATCCTGCCGTTGTTATCGAAAACATTTGTGGCCAGGCGGGTCCAAGCCGACACTGGCAGCATTATGTTCGTTGTTGTGAGCACGTAGCAAGGTTCGTTTGGCGGCCCGTTCGTGCAAGATAAAACCAGTCCAGTGCCTGTTATGCCAACACTGAGTCTTGGCCGTGCGATCACGCGCACGGTACCATCGGTGTTGAGTTTGCTCGTCAGCCACGCAAGCTCCGGCGCCAAAGTAGGCAGTGAAATTGTATCGAACCTACCGTTGTAGCTCGGTGCATCGAACAGCTTGAACACATCGCCGTTTGTGAGTATGCCGCCCGTGTTCGATATAATCAACGCGCCGCCGTACGTAATGCCAGCCAATGCACGGACCTGATCATTTGTCCCGGGCGGTTTACTGATCTGCATAACTGTGAAACTACCGGTTGCAAGCGCAAGTGTGTTTGTGAACGTCAGCGTACCAACTGGGGCGCCGGGCGAAAGTGTGCCGTTAACAATAGTGCGCCCACCGAGCATGCCCACCCCACACAGTGTTGCCATGGACTCAACGGTGACTGTGTTTGTGGCGGCAGCGTGGTTGCCGTTCACAAGGAGTGTACCTTCGCTAACTATCGTCGGCCCAGAGTACGTGTTAGACCCTGTGAGCGTAAGCACGCCCGGGCCAACCTTGGTTATGGCCGTTGGCCGTGCAGCAGTTGCACCGTTACGAATAGAACCCCCAAATATCGTGTCTTCGCCGCGCGCGCCGATCACGTATGTTGTGGGCGCATCAGATGAACTGGCCCCGCTAAGAACGGTGTTCGAGCCGCCAGATAACGCCCCCAAGTGCACCGTCCCGCCGTCCCGTGTGAGCATGATGCCCCAATTCATCCCTAGATCAAACGCAGCCTGACTGCTACCTGCACTTCCGTACCAACGGAAATATCCAGGCCCCGATAACGTCATAATGCCGCCGTAGGCGCTTATATTGCCGCGGAGCGAAAATGTGTTATTGGTTGGAATATGAACTGTAAGCGCGCCGGTGCCTGACCACGTACCGCTGAGAGCTTGATTGGCGCCGAGTGAATAAATGCCGCTGAAAGTTGCTACATGAATTGGATTCGCGTACGTGGCTGGGCTACCGCTCGCGTTTAGTGTTAACCAACCGCCATTTAACGTTATTGTGCCTGAGCCTGCAGCAGTTGTTGTACCGAGCAAAACCGTGCCATTGTCAATTGCCAGGCCACCTGTAAATGTGTTCGCACCGCTCAACGTCAAGCTACCAACACCTCGGACAGTCAGTTTGCCATCGCCGACGATTGTGCCGCTAATAGTCAAAGTCGTGCCCGCGTTTGACACATCCAGCGTTGCGCCATTGGCACCAATGGTTATGCCACGGTTGATACCCACAGTTGAGCCGATGTAACGCAATGTGCCGCCGTTGATGACGAGGTTTGTCGGATCAGAATTTGCCGCGCCGATTGCACAGCGCGAACCCCCAGAAGCAAGCAGAGCAACTTCAACAGTTCCACCGTTGATAATTGTCCGCCCGGTGTAATCGTTGGTGGTTAGGATAGTTAACGTGCCCGAGTTCGATTTGACAAGGCCGGTTTGGCCGCTGATGTAACCGCTGCCAGTGAATGCGTAGTTGACAGTAGCGGCAACGGTGACGCTCGACGGTGTTAGCCGGCCGACTAGGTTAACCGTCGGCAGTGCCGCGCCTGTATCATTGAACAGCACTGAGTCCAGCGGCAAAAACGGCTCGACCGCGCCATTGGCGAGCCAGTTGTAACTTACGCCTTCGTCCCATTGGTTTCCGCCCGCCCCACGCCACACAAGATTTGTTGGCGGACGTGCGCTGATTACAAGTGCTGCAATTTTACCTGGTGGATTTGTCAAAACACAGGTCAGTGCAAGCGGGCCGTCCAAAGCTAGGTTTGTTAAACTACCAGTCAAACTGCCGCTGTATGAGAACAAGCTGTATAGGTTGCCGACGGCTAACTGCCCTGCCAGAGCATTGATCCGGATAGTGTTTAGCCCGGATAAGATTAAGTTACCCGAAACAATTACGTGATCGTTGCCTGGCCCTGCGGGCGAGTTGGTAAGATCAAACAGGCAAAGCGCATCACCAAGCAGAGTTAGATGATTCGAGATTGTCAATGTACCTGGCACATTGGTGGCGCCAGGCACAATTGTGCACCGTGGGCCAACTGTTAAGCCGTTGCCAAGGACGCCTGTCCCGCTTATGCAACTTCTAAGCCACAGACCGCGCTCCAGTGTAACTGTGCTGGCAACAAGTTGCCCGTTCACCTCGAGCGCGCCGTCGGTGACAATTGTTGGACCTGTGTAACTGTTTGTGGTGTTGATGGTGAGCCTGCCTGTACCAGCTTTGACCAACTTCATCGTGCCAGTTAGCGCGCCGGTGCCTGTGAAAGTGTAGTTCGAGGGCGAATTCACAAACACTTGAGCTGGCGCAAGCGTGTCCGTCAACCACACAGTGTTGTTGGTTGCACCGCGTAAATCAAATAACACCGAGCTGCCCTGGCTGAATGTGGTCTTTATACTGTTTGTCCAGATGCCGTGCACGAGCCAATTGCTGGTGACGCCGCTGTCCCAACTGTTCATTCCGCTGCCACCTGTCCATGCAAGATCGCCGGCAGACACGCGCCAGTGTCCAGGCCGACTCATACCCGGGCCGAGGTAAAAACCCGGGTGCGGCGGTTGGTTATAGGCCACGTTTTGCCATGCAATAGCGACTCGATATTGCGGGTCGTGCATTAAAGTGGGGAACCGGTTCGTAGCCGGTATCACAGTTGTGTATATACGCAACTGGCTCGAGTCAGTGGTTGGAAATACAACCTCTTCGCGCCAGTCACCAAATAGGTCTGCGCTCAAGCACGGGGTAGCCTTGGTGCCGTTGATCGAAACCACACCGCTCGGGTTAAACAGAGTAGTGTTCGAGCTGCCGAGCCAGCTCCACTTGTAGATTGTTTTACCGTCCAAAATTTCACGCAGCAAATCTGCATCCCACCAGACAGCAAAGTTTATTTGGGAAGGTCGCGTTGTGGAGATTTCAATGCCGGTTGCATTCATTAACCCGCCCCGTGAACCCCAACATTCGTAGCCTGGATAGCGTGGGTCAATGTCAATTGCTACTGCGCGGCCGACGTCGTCCGTGGAGGGTACACCCCAGAGCGGCTGACCTAGCCCAGCGTCGCGAAATTCGAGTCCATACGGCCCGAACGAGCTTGGGTCCTCGTGGCACTGCCAAACTTCGAGACCCGGCCGACTAGGATCAAGGTCAGACAAATGCATTGCGTCACCGTGGCCAAGCCGCGTTGTGTAAAGGCCACGGCCATTGTGATCAATTGCGCATGCGCCATAGACAATTTCGTCCATGCCGTCGCCGTCGACGTCGCCGACGCTTAGGTTATGGTTGCCCTGGCCTTCGTAGCTGCTGTAGCCGTTCCAAGTGTCGAAAACCCAGCGTTGCAGGAGTGTGTTGTTCCGCCAATCCCACGCAGCTAAAACGCTTCGTGTGTAATAGCCACGGCACATCACCAAACTCGGTCGCGTACCGTCCAGGTACGCTACACACGCCAGGAACCTGTCCACGCGATTCCCATACGAATCGCCCCAACTGCTTACGTTGCCGCGTGGTGGGATGTAATTAGTTGTCCATCGGTTTGCGCCGGTCAGGCCGTCGAAAATTGTCAGGTACTCCGGTCCGCTCAAGATATAACCGGACGAATTCCGGTAATCTGCGTAGGGATTATCCCCGGGCATAATTACAAAATTGTCCTGGCCATCAACTGTACCAGGGGCGGTCTTACATGCTACCTCGGCGCGGCCGTCTCCATCGAGGTCATAAACAATAAACTGTGTGTAATGTGCCCCGGCGCGGATGTTGATCCCGAGGTTAATACGCCACAGGCGCGTGCCGTCGAGTTTGTAGGCGTCCAAGAGCACGTTGCCCGTGTACCCGCTTTGGCTGTTATCCTTTGCATTTGACGGGTCCCACTTAAGCACGATTTCGTATTCGCCGTCGCCGTCCAGGTCGCCTGCACTACAATCGCCTGCGCTGTAAGTGTAATTGGTCCCGTCTGGCGTTGTACCACCAGGCGGCTTTTGCAATGGGATCGAGATGTACTGCTGAACCGGCGAATTTGCCGGCAACACAAATAATCGGCTGGGGGCATGTTCGATTCCGGCGATTACGGGCCGGATAAAATACACGTTTGTCTGCGCTAGGTTGGCGTTCGTATCAACGAAATCTGTCGTGTTCGTCAAAGGCAAACTGTTCAGTTTGTTCGTGACCGTACCGGTAACACGATACAGGTTAAACGCAATGTCTTCTGGGTCAGCTCCAAGCAACCGCCAACCGACGTAAACGCTGTTTGTTGCGTACCTAATGGCAACAACACCGCGGCCAAGTGGCTCAAGCTGGTGCTGCGCGAAACCGCCAACCGTAACAATTGCGAGTCCACTCGCAATAGCAACAAATCGCAGCATAGGTTCAATCTTTCTCATCGCAAGTTAGACATCGTTTTTAGGCGCAGCTTCAAATTTTAGTTTCATCTGGTGCATAGCTTCAATGTTGCCGAAGCTCGATGGTATAAAACCGCCTGGGCAGTTCTGGACTGACAGGATTAGTGATCCCGAACCCACCATCGAATAAAAATTGGTTCGTTAACAGTGGTACCCACTCGGTCAACGGCGTAGCAATGTTTGTCGTTGTCAGCACACGATACATTGCGCCCGCGTTACCACCTGACCCTGTAAACACCAGATTTGTGCCCTCGATCCAAACGCGCTCGATGCGCGGCGCCGCGACGCTTATCACGCGGATAATGCCAGCTGTGTGTAGCAGATTCGTATCCCATGCAAGCCCAGGGCCAAGCCCAGGCAAAACAACGGTTGTGAACGCGCCGGTATAACTAGACGCATCGAACAGCTTGAAACTTGTGCCGGCTTTGAGCACGTCCGGCCCGGCATTGGTCACCACTAGTACACCGCCGAATGCAAGCGTGCCGGTCACAGCAACTGTATCGTTTGTCATCGGTTCAGTCTGTAGCTCGAGGAAGTTAGTTGCCCCGGCTAAACATGTGAGGTTGCCGTTTATTGTTAGTCGCCCGATCGCATTGCTGCCTGGCGCTAGCCAAGCCCCAGTTCCAAGCGTTAGGTTACCGGTGAAAGTTCCATTCCCGCACAATGTTCGATTGTAACCGAGTGCAAACACACCGCTAGTCGTGCCTGTCACGTCAAATCCTGCGCCTGCAGCTATGTAAATGTTTGTGGAGTAGGGTATTGCGCCTGAGCCGGCCAACGCGATGTTGCCAGACATGACCCGTGTTGCGCCGTTGTACGTGTTCGACCCGGTCAACGTCAGCATGCCGCTGCCTAGTTTAGTCACACCCCCGTCAGACGCTGACCCAAGGGTCGGATCACGCACTAGCGGTTGCGCAATTGTTATGGAAAAACCGGCATCATCAATTCGTGCGCCGCCGGACTGTACAAGTGCGGTTTGGTTGGCGAAAGCCGGCAGAAACGAACTGTTGCTTATAGCTGCACGGAGCAGCCCACCATTAAACCAGATTGCGTTTGTGTAGGTTGAGCGTGTTTTTATGAACCCGCCAACGATGAACGTACCACCATTAAGCCGGATCGTGTTAGTGGCTGTGCCACGGTTTACGTTGTGCAGATCAAAGCTATTTGTGCCAGTCGAAAGAACCGCATTGTCTTGAATCGTAAGCGTTATATAGCCGCCCTGCCGACCGCCGCCCATCGAGCACGCGCCTAGTTCCATTACCGCGTTATCTCGCAGGAAAATCCGTGCACTACGGTTCCCGTCTGTGCCGTCGCGCCCGAGCGCAGTAGCTGATCCAGTAGCGGTTACATATGCGTTAGATGCGAAGTGAACTGTGCCGCGTGGTACGATGAAGTTTCGTGCACCTTGGATCGCCCTACCAGTGAAAATAAGTGTGCCCCCGTCACTGCCAGGGCGCCACGACGCACCGCTCCCGAGGAACACAACGTCGCCTGCCCAAACACCTGTGCCACTGTCACAACGCATATTTAAGTCGGTTGTCGAGCTCGGCAGGGCGAACCCGTTTGTGATGACAACTCCGTCGCCTACGTAAACGCACCCTGTGCCTGCGTTCGTAACATTGCCTGTGCCTGCTGCGTAGCTATGCGACAGTTGCAAGTTACCTGCAGTAAGATTGATACCGCCGCTAAACGTGTTTGCACCGCTCAAGGTAAGTGTACCGCCCGTGGCTGTAACTGTCACAACCCCGGAGCCACTTATCCTGCCTGAGTACGTTGTAGCAGCAGCAGGCCTGAACCCGAGCACGCCATTGTTTGTTATGTCGCCGAGCGGCTGTGTGCCGGCAAATTCAAGTGTGCCAGACTCAACTACAGTCAGGTTTGTATAAGTTTGCGTTCCAGTGAGTGTCAAGGTGCCTTGCGCGCGTTTTATTACTGTACCGGAACCGCTAATGCTAGCGTTGACGGTTACGGCAGTTGGATTCGCAAATATAAGCGTGGTGTTGTTTGTTACGTTTCCACCCAGACTGCCGTTGGCCGAGGCACCGTCGCCGAGCTGCACGACACCGTCGTTAAAAAGTGCACCACTTAACGTGTTGAGCGTATTGACCGTGAGCTTGCCTGAGCCTTCTTTGATCAGGACCGTTGGACTGACCAAACTCCCAGTGCCACTAAAGGTGTAGTCTTGAGCCGCGCTGACAACTACAGTGCCTGCTGGGATTGTCCCCACCAGGTTAACCGCTGGGTTCGCTGACCCGGAATCGTCAAATACAACATTGTCAGCCGGGGCGAATGTCGTTGGAACACCGGCATGCGAAAAGTTTGTCGCGCCGCGCACGTCCCACACATTTGCAACGCCGTCACCGACCCACACCAGATCACGCGGCTGTTGTAGTGTGGTTACAACAATTGCAACACTGTTTGTGTACGCAGTGCCATCTGAGGCCACTACAGCGAATCTAAACCCGCCCAGGCCGATAAAGTTGGTTGCAGGTGTAAACCTCGCTGTATGACCATTTGAAAGGAGCATCACAGACCCATTCGTGGGATTGTCAACGTAGTAAATCGGGGTCGCATTCGTAAAGCCGCTCGTGTAAAGCCAAAGCTCGATGTCCACGGATGTGTTGGTCACAGTCAGTGCATGTGGTTCAGCCAGCCAATTCAGGTAATGCTCGATGCGCGCGTACCCATCTGTGCCGATGATCATTGCGTCGTTGGCGTTCGGATTTGCCCCCGTTGCTACCTCCCAATAATCCGGCATGCCATCTTGGTCTGTGTCCAAAGGCGGCGTGCCACTTGCAAGGTAACCAAAACCGTTGTTAGGCAAACCGGTTCGCGTCTGGCTCGTAGGCAGTGGATATGGCCCGCTAACACCTACGGTGCGGACCTCGTTCATAATAAGATTATCCATCGCGTCGCGCGGAAACGCACCTGCAACCGACACAGCCACACGAAATGCATTCCGTGTGTTGTACGTTGGGATTGTCGCAGTTCGGGGTGACCACGGTGAATCCAACAACACAACGCTTTCTGGCACTGTGGTTGTACCATCCAACACACCGTTGCGGTTGGCATCACGCAGGTTACCCGCCACGTACATGCTTTGGCGCGAGTTCATCTGGTAAAAGTCGTTATCTGGATTCGTCGTGGCCGGGCCGGTGATGAAATAATTACTGACAACGTCGTGGTTGAAGTAACCGCTGGTGTCGCCGCAGTCGTAGCCTGCCTGATAGTTATAGACAACGTTGTTGATGTAGATGGTGTTTATCTTCGAAAGTGGCTGCCGACCATGCGCATTGGCGAACACATTTAAGTACCAGGTCACGTTGCCGCCTATCCGTTCCATGTGCGCGCCAAATTGCTGGCCGATCGGGTCGGCAATAAATGAACGCATGATTGTCAATTGATTAGCATTGACACCGCCAACATTGTTCCATTTGCCATACTGGAGTGACACACGATCCAGAATTATGTTTGTGCCGCGCAGGTTCACACAATGCGCACCTGAAGCAGCCCCGCTGCCTGGGCGGAACCGCACGTGGCGGATAATGATGTTAGTTGACGCACCGGTGGTAACTTCAGCGCCAATGATTCCGATCCCACCGCCCGGCGCAGTTTGACCGGCAATAGTTAGATTCCGCGACAGCGCAACTTCCGAGGACAGTGTGATATACCCGCCCACATCGAATATCACAATTCGATTAGGCTGGCTCACCGCGTCCCGAAACGAGCCGGGGCCGCTGTCGGCCAAGGTCGTTACCCTGTAAACCGAGCCGTAACGCCCGCCTGTTGCATTTGCGCCGAAACCGACTGCACCGGGAAACGCAGGCGCTTGCGCTTTGCCGGTGTACAAACCACACCCGAGGCAGAAACTCGCCATTAGCACTTTGGCGCACCGATTATATTTGCCTGTTTTCCAGTTCATCTAATCGCTGTATCCGCATCGTTAGTCTCAGGTCGTGTTTGATGATTCCTCTTGCCTACGGGCTGAGCACAACCCGATAGAACCGTTGAGTGTAGTTTGTTGCCTGCGGGTCGCGCCACACGAAAGGAAGGGCGGGCGGGTTGGTCACCCATAGTTCGACCCAATCCACAAGGTTCGTCGAGCCTTGGATGATGTAGTCAGGGCCCAGATCACCGTCTATTCGAATTGCAAAGCCGGTTTGTGTCGGCGCATCGGCCTGCAAAGTTGGCCTTGCCGGCGGTAACACAGCCACACTAAACGTTTGGGTCGCGCTTAAGTTCGGTACGCCATTGTCTGTGACCACAACGCTGATCTGGTTTGTAGTACCGGCTTGTGCAATTAGCGGACGCCAACTGAAAAGACCAGACTCAGCGTGTATGCTTGCGCCCACAGGTGCGGTCAGCAACGCAAACGTGAGCTGCTGGGGCGGTTGATCTGTGTCAGTGGCAGTACACACAAAGTTGATCGGTGTGCCTGCGATAACGGCAAAATCTGGTATCGGCTCGAGCACAGGGGGCGTATTGCTCAAGACAACCAGCATCGCCACTGCGCTTGTAATCGCGCCGTAGTAATTTGACACTACAACGTTGTATTGACCTGCGTCAGCTGCAGTCAGGTTGCTCAATACAAGTGTGGGCGTTCTAGCACCATACACACGTGCGCTGTCGGTAAGGTTAACTCCATTGCGACGCCATTGGTAACTTAGCCGACCGCCATTTGCCCCTACTTCAAACATAGCCGTTTGGCCGACATAGTTCGTTCTGTTGGCGGGTTGTGAAACAATTGCAGCCGGTACATTACTTACCAGCACAACAACCGCTACAGGACCAAATCCACCCCGTTCCACGAGGTTTGTCGCGCTAAAGGTGAATCCTACCAGACCAACAAAGTTTGTCGGGGCCAAATACCGCGCTGTGTACCCGTCGCCAAGAAGTGTAACCGTTCCGTTTGTGGTTGCCAACGCACTAAACACAAGGTTTGGATTGTCCCCCGTCAACGCGCGCAGATTAACATCAACAGCCTGATTACACGCCGTTACTGCGTGCGGTTCAGCTAGCCAATTTATATACCACTCAAGGTCGGTGTACCCGTCGGCGTTCGTCCGGTTGTTATTGGCCAAGATCGGGTCCCAGCCCACGGCAATCTCCCAGTAGTCGGGAATACCGTCGTTGTCGGTGTCAGTCGGCGGTGTAGTCGAGTTCAACACCGGCCAGCCGCGCACGAATATGTAGTTGGTCCCGTTGATTACGTTCGTTACATAATCGGTCGGCTGATCGCTCGGCCCGACTGCATCCACTATCAAACCTGTTTGCATCCGCACAGTTCGGATTAGTCGGCGGTCAACTTCATCGCGCACTCGTGACGCACCAGCAAAAGCCAAAACTCGCTGATATGCATCCGCTGCCGAATCCGTGGCTACTTCTGGCAACGGATACCGTTGGGTTGCAGGTGTATATGGGAACCCGCTGAACATGCCCCAGCCGGTATTTGTGCCGTCGAGCAAGCCGTTTCTGTTGGGGTCAATCATATTGCCGGCCTGGTAAATCACTGTGTTAGTCGTGCCGCTGGCGAAGGCTGTGTTCGGCGTTTTCGTGCTCGGTCCTGCAACAAGATAATTGCCCACATAGTTAAGGTAATTTGTGAACCCGCCCGGATTGTCTGCTGTGTCATTTGCCGAGTAGCCGGCCAGATCGCCCCAGTTGTAAATCACATTGTTGACGAAATCCAATTTGATCCTGTCACCCAGCCGTGGGTTCCGACTTTTATGATGCTGGTAGAGGTTGTGATGAAACGTTAATGCACCTGCGCCGTATCGTAGGAGCGAGCCGTAGCCGTGGGCTCCTTTCTGATGCTGCGAATTGTTCAGGCTCTCCGAGATCATGCACCATTGCACTGTCACATTGGTCGAGTATGTGACAGACAAACATTCGTCCACACTCCATGAACATGACACACGGTCCAAAATCACGTTTGTGCTTTGGTACACCCACACAGCGTCGCCTTCGAAGGTGGGATCAACATCACCGGGCCTGACGCGAATATGGCGGACTATCACGTTGCGCGCACCGGACAACCTTAGCATCCGACGCTTAAGCGTAATGCCGTCGCCAGGTGCAGTCTGCCCTGCTATGGTGATGTTTGGCCTGCTGATTGTGAGGTCACTCGCAAGCTCGATTGTGCCAGATACCTTGAACAGTATCGTGCGGCCTGAGCTTGGCGCAGTTAAAATCCCGTTGCGAAGCGACCCGGCACCGCTGTCGTTAAGGTTTGTCACGTAGTAAACGTCGCCCCCGCGCCCACCTGAAGCAAACCGGCCGGAACCTTCAGCCCCTGGGAAAGCAAGCGTTTGCGCAAGCACATCGCTCGGCTGGCCTGCTACAACTAGTAAAACTAAAGCCAGACCTCCTTGGGCTGCCCTTTGTACACGAACCAACAACTTTTTCATCGCAAAACGACGTAAACCTGCGCCTCTAAACAAAACTAAGACACCATGTCAAAACTGTCCACTTAAAGCTGTGGTCCGCCTAAACGCCAGAGCCGCGACAAGCTGTTCCAAGAGCTTGTGCTTGTTTTCTGCATTACTTCGAACCGTCAAAACAGCTAGTTACATCCTTTGGTTGAGCCCAGGCTCGTTTGTGACGAGCAACCCGGCTGAAAATTTCCACACACCAATTTCCCTACCCATTGGATCCCAACGTCGTGCCAATCCGTCGCAACTAAAGTTCCGCCAGGCCGATTCCGCTTTCTTTACGCCATTCGGCCAGAACTGACGCCATACGCTTAACCCAGTTGGGGCATGATGCCATTCCCATAGTTTCACGCCGGTGCGCTCCCAAAATGTCTCGCGCCCGATCTTCCGGCCGAGCTTGTACGTGGCTTCCCACTGTTTCTTGCCGTCCGGGTACCAGACTGTCTGTCTGCCGTGCAACAGCCACCGGCCGTCATCGGCCAGACCGCCCCGCCACACCGCGCGTAGGCCGCCTGTTGCAAACCGCTCCTGGATTGTTTCGAGTCGTGAAACTTTTGTGGCTTTAGACTGTAATAGCTCTGCGTCCGAGCTGTGCGTTGGCGTATCAGACATTACCCATGCCTCGTTAAACTCAAAGTGCAAACACGGGTGATTCATCGATGTCACAAGATGAATCATACCGTTTGGCGCCTGACACACAGCAGCGTAGCCAAGAGTGCTTTCGCCACCCCGGCGCGCTGGGTTTTCGTGTGGCTGCGCCCCGGGCAACGGTTTGATTCGCCATGTTTTACCATCGTCCTCAGAGAGCGCAACAAAGCTTCCGCGGTTTGTCATGCCCGCAGGCTGTCTGCCTCGGATGTCTTGGAAATCGCCTACGAATAAAAGCCTGCCACTGGCTAGCCTGCGCAGCCCCGGCCGTTGATTCGTGCCCTTGGCGGGGAAAATTGATTTACTTTTTTCCCACGTACGGCCTCCATCATGAGAAATCGCCTGTGGCATGAACCCGTCAATGTTACTGTCTTTTCCCCCAAGCCCGAGGATTGAGCTATCGCTCAGTGGCGCATACACGGTGTGTCTGCCTGCGCTACGGCCGCCTGTGTCATACCACGTGGCGCAGTTGTCGTCGCTCGCCCACAAAACCGACGTTGGCCCCTTGGCGTCGCTGGCCACAAAAATCGTGCCGCGTGCATTGCGGAAAGCGGTGTTAATTGGTTGTCTATCGTGCGGTCCAACTGGCCCGGTAAACCGTGGGAACCGCACCTCGCTCCACGTCGCACCGTTATCTTGCGATTCGGTCCACTGAAACGGAAATGCACTGGTCAGCTCTGGACAACCCCAAAACAAGCGCACCGTTCCACCATCTGTAAACAGCAACGGTGCGTGATCGTTTGCACCAGCAAAATCAATCAGCAGACTTGGAAAATCCCATTCATCAGCACCAAAACGTAGGCGACTCGAAATCAGCGACACTTCAGATTCGTATTCAGTGTACGAGGTGTAAATGGCAAGTAACACATCACCATTCGGGCATACGGTAAGGGCAGGACTGTGATTATGCCCACGAAACAGGGTAGGGAACCCGGCAGCATCTATCGCGGCGCGGCTCGAGTTATCTGGCGGAATAGGCAACAAGTAACGCTTACGAAAGTACGGTTTGTCCGACGCCGGCCCGACACGCACGCGCGAAGTCTCCTGCCTGACGCATTGTGTGACGAAGTTCAGCTCCGCAGGTAACGGTTTTGTAGAATAAAACGGCGCCTGCACAACTCTGAAACCGATGTGGTGCTTGCCAAACGCATCGGTTGCATGACTTGGAAAACCAAATCTTGGTGCGATGCTCGAGCGATGCGTTATATGCCTGTAATCGGCCGGCGTGCTGCGTTTAGTTGTATCATCAAGCCTGCCGCCGCGCACCACGCGAGCGAAACCGGTAGCGCGCCCGACCGGGTTTGTCTTTGGCTCATGCGTGTATGGCCCGTGCCAGTCGTAACACCACTCGAGCGGGTCGGTTAGCATCCCTTCCAAACCTAATTTCGCGGCCTGCCGACCCGCATATTCCCATTCAGCTTCGGTGGGCAACCTGTAACACAACCCTTCGCGCTGGGACAACCAATCGCAAAACGCCACCGCATCGTGCCAGCTCATGCCTGCTGCAGCAGGCACCAAATTCGTATTGCCTTCGAATTCGGGCCGGAACAACCGAAATTGCTCCAGCGTCACTTCAGTTACGCTGATCCAAAACGGCTGGGTCAATGTGACCTCATGCGCCGGCAGTTCATCGAAACATTTGTCGCGGTCCACACTGGGATCGCTATTGCCCATGCAAAACGTACCAGGTGACACCTGGACAAACACTATACCAATCGAGTTTGTAAACTTTGCGGGGCTACCAGCACACGCCGCGTAAGTGAATAAGTTTGCGCACAACAACAAAAATAACGGTTTCACAGCGTTGGGTTGGACGTTTTTGGAAAAAACACGCCGCCGCAAAGCAGCGGATGCAGCGTTACAGTATGATTTCACCACCACACACAAACGTCTCATTGCAAAATATGGTCGGGGCGGTGAGATTTGAACTCACGACCTCTTGCACCCCAAGCAAGCGCGCACTCCAGGCTGCGCCACGCCCCGACCCATATGCCAATCGGCCAGACAGAAAACATCATACCGTGCGTAGGGCGGTTTTCAACACTAAGATTTGCCTCAGCAATGCAATTTATACGTTCGTGACACTGGCCGGCGATTTATCAACTGGCTATTGTGACCGTTGCTCAAGCGATCTTAGTAGCTGCTGTGCCGGCGTGCACTCGGGCGCAAGCTCGAGCGCTTTACGGATGTACCGGGCTGCTTCGGCGCGTTCGCCAAGCTCGATTAACACACTGCCAAGATTACACAACGCAGCCACGTGTTTCGGGTCTAGTCGTAACGTTTGCCGGTATTCCACAACCGCAGCATGCAGTTTTTTCTGCTGCACAAACACATTTGCTAAGTTGAAATGCGTGTTTGCTACATCTGGTTCAAGCTCGATCGCACGGCGCAGATGCACAACCGCATCATCAAGCTGGCCCATGGCAGCAAGTGCGATCCCGAGGTTTTCATGCGCAGCCGCATAGTTTGGGCTTAATTGAATCGCGGCTCTAAGCTGTTGTATGGCCTCGTCGTATTGGCCGATGCTCAAAAACGCTGCACCCAGATTGTTCCGCGTCTTAAACAGTCGTGGGTTCAGCTCGAGTGCCTTCTGATAATGCTTAATCGCCTCGGCGACCGCCCCTGTCTCAGCAAAACACACACCGAGCTGCTCGTGAACGGACGCGTCTTGCGGAAAAGCAGATAGCGCGGCAACGAAATGCGGAATCGCCCGTGCAGGTTGCCCAACAGCTTTCAGGGATTGGGCCAGCCCAAGATGTATCTTCGGCTCGTGGGGCATAGCCGACACCGCAGCAGTGTAAAACTCGATCGCTTCCGAGTGTTTACCTTGCACTGCAAGTTCAACCGCAAGATTATGCAGCGCGTAACCGTATTTCGGTTTGAGCTCGAGCGCAGCGCGGTACCACAGAATCGCATCATCGGCCCGCCCCTTTCT
>FMJZ01003541.1_pt1 | contig 99142 bp, 104 predicted proteins | sample 1987881 | NCBI WGS metagenome assembly FMJZ01 (sample SAMEA4378227, study PRJEB15110) | soil metagenome | biome: soil; feature: Field; material: Soil | place: India | collected 2015-03-11 | depth 0 m
TTATTTTTATTTTTGCAAAATCGAATAAAAGCATTTTAAACAAGAAATTAAAGAAATCAAAAATTTTACTTTTTGATTCTAATAAAGCTTAACTGCGGGTATTTGCCCCGCAGGTTTTATTAAATAAATTTTTTTAATAATTCTTTGATTTCTTTTAGGTTTCTTTCGTTAAATTCTGATTGGTTTTTCTTTTCTACGATAAAGGTATCGTTAGCAAATTTGTCTTCTGTGGCTGCAAAGAATTCATGAATGTTTAAATCTGCCAAAAATAAGATTTGAGCAATCAGATAAAGAAGTCCCGGTCTATCGATGGTTTTAAAATGGATTTTTAGACGTTTTGCATCTTCTATGGGTTCTAGTTCGACTTCTGTGTTGGGGTAAGGCTTCATGCTGTTGATGATTTTTCTTGTTTTTTCGGGGTAATTTGCCAAGTATTCGCTTATATGGATTTGATTGCTCAAAAGTTTATACAGATCACTTTCGATTTTTTCTAATATCTCTTTGGTAATAAGAGTATCAGCATTGTGAGGTTCAATCGTAAAAATGTCTTCGATTTTATCATCCACAGTTCGAATTGTTGCAGAAATAATGTCCCAGTTATGTACAAACAGAACTGCGGTAATTCTGTATAAAATGCCGGGTTCATCTTTAAAATTGCTAATCACTAATTTTGCCTGTTGGATTGTGTCTTTATCATAGACAGTTGGTTCGAATAAAATGTTTCCAGATTTTGTAATAATCATAAAAGCCTCCTTTTTTATTTTAAATGCAAGTTTTATGCTCAAAAAATACACCAAAATATGTATATAAAATAGTAAATTTTTAATAAAAATGCTTAATAAATAAGCAATTTGTGTATGTTATGTTTTTTTGTAGTAGCTTAGAAAAATCCAATTATGTGAATTTGTTGATCATAAGCTTCTGTAAAAAAACAACTAAAAACAAAATTTCGCGTAGGAATCAGAAATAATTTTAAATTTTTATAAAAATCAATTCTATTTGTAATTTTAAACCTCAATCTAAAATCATTATTTTGCAAAAAATCAATTTAAAATGATTCAAACAATGGTTGTCCCACTTTGGACAAAATCGTCTGTTTTTTGTCCAAAAAAGAACAAATAGTAAAAAAAATTTATAATTTTAATAAAAAAAAATTGATTAATATTTTATGCTATTTTAGAATAATAACATAAGGGGGTGTTTATGTTTAAAAAATATATTTTGATTTTTTTAATATTTTTATTGGCACAATGTGGTAAAGACAAAAATCCATTTATGTTGTTTCCTGGTAATAATAATGATGGAAATCAAACCTCTTCTTCTACAACTACATCCGATAATACCAACAACAATACATCAAGTACTTCTAACAATAATACAAACACCATCAACGATCAATGTGGAACATTAAATTATGATACTCAAACAGTCGTCGATGTAAACGTAAGAGTACAGGTGTTGGATATAGATGGACCTGTTGTTGGTGCAACAGTGGTATTAAGATTGCCGAACAATGCTGTAAGTAATCTATTTCAAGTGGGAACAAACGAAAATGGTATTGCCCAAGGGATAGCTCAGATTTCTACAAGTGTAGATTCGCTTTTGTTAGAAGTAAAAGTTGGTAGTAATGTGATCTATTCCGCTAACATAAACAATCGTTGCGATTTAGGTCAATATCTTGTTCGCATAGATAGAAATGTTGTGGTAAACGATGATGTAAATAATCAAAACCCCATCGATTCTGATGGCGATGGTACACCCGATGTAAATGATGCTTATCCAGACGATCCAACACGAGCAACAAAAATTGTATTTCCTTTATCTGGTGCAGGTGTAATTGCCTTCGAAGATTTATATCCAGTTCCCGGAGATGCAGATTTTAACGATGTGGTGCTTCAAATTTATAACGAAGAAGATTTAAACACTCAAGGTCAAGTAGTTCGAATTCGTGGAAGATACAGATTCCTTGCAAGAGGTGCAGGATACAATCATGTTGTATTAATCAAACTACCTGGTTCTGGTACAATTATACAAAAAGTTTATGATGGAAACAACAATAGAGTAAGTCAAATCAATACACATGTAGATTCGTTGGATAAAGTACCATTATTTTTAAAAGATTCCTTATTTTTCGCAAACCCAGTCTATACAAGTAGTTCAATTTATAGAACACAAACACTTTGTTCTCATAATGCTATGAGTGGTTCTTCTTATGTTCCTTGTTATTCTTCGGAAATAGAAATCATTTTTGATCAGCCACAACCAAAAACGAAACAAACCTCTGCACCCTACGATCTTTATATCTATGTATTAAATACAAATAAAGAGATTCATTTCCCTGGACTTTATCTAAGAAATGATGGCTCAGATGTATATTTAGATAATGATGGTTTTCCATGGGCATTGTTGATTCCTACAAAATGGAATTGGCCATTAGAACGCAAATATATTACTACTGGATATCCATGTTTCGATGAATGGTATGTTTCTCGTGGTACAAATTTTACCGATTGGTATTTGAGGGTGGATTCTACATCCCAAATAAATCTCTATCCTTATTTTAGCGACATCAATTATTCCGAAACTACTGGTTGTAGATAAAATATCGAGGGGTATTTTACCTCTCGCTTTTTTACAATTCAATTGACTTAATTTTTACTTTTATGCTTTTGGTATTTGATGAAAAAAATTCAATACATTATTTCTCCAGAATTAAGAGAAGCAATCAAGGTTGCAGAAATTACCGGACGTCCACTTTTGTTACGTGGCGAACCTGGGACAGGAAAAACCCTTCTAGCACATGCAATTGCTCAAGAAAAAAATCTTCCCTTGTTTGAATGGCATGTTAAATCTTATTCCAAAGCATTAGATGGTTTGTATACTTACGATGCAATTGCTCGTTTAAACGATTCTCGATTTTCCGAAAATTTAGAAAAAGTCAAAAACATAGAAAATTATATTGAACTAGGTGCATTAGGAAAAGCCTTTTCTTTGGATGGTCCTTCTATAGTTCTAATCGACGAAATTGATAAGGCAGATTTAGAATTTCCCAACGATTTATTGTTAGAACTTGATCAGATGGAATTTGTGATTGTAGAAACAGGAAAAAAGATCAAAGCAAAATATCGACCTTTAACCATTATTACATCGAATAACGAAAAGGAACTTCCCGATGCTTTTTTAAGACGGTGTATCTTTCATTATATCAGTTTTCCTGATCCAGAATTTATGAAGGAAATTGTCTATACACATTTTCCCGACATTGATAATCAATTATTAGAAAATGCATTAGAAATTTTTTATAAAATTCGTAATATTTCTGATTTAAAGAAAAAACCCACTACTTCCGAATTTATAGATTGGTTGCAGGTTTTAATCATAGAAAAACAAAAATTAACCAATAAGCCAATACCATTTGTTGGAGCGTTGATTAAAAACGAAGAGGATTTAAAAAATATTTCTTATAAGATATGAGCAAATTAAAAGCAAATCCGGGCGATCTTTTTAAAAAAGCCATAATAAAAGAAATTTTATCTTGGAAGATTCCGAATTTGAATGTTTATACAGAGGTTTTTGTAGGAAGTCGTTTTATTGGTCAAAAAAGAAAATTGGATATCGTTGTGGAATATAATAATAAAACCTTAGGCATAGAAGCTAAAACACAGCAAAGTGGAGGCACTGCTTACCAAAAATTGCCCTATGCAATAGAGGATGCAAAAAGATGCCCTATACCCACTATTATTGTATTTTCTGGCAAAGAGATGAAGGATGATATTCGTGCGCTTCTTATTTCTTCGGGCATAGGTTTAGAAATTGAGTGGGATCCAGATCATGGTTTTGGTTTTGGTTTGGATATCTTAAAACAAAGGATAAAAATTGAATTGGGGTTAAATTGGTTAGAGGATCAAAAAGAGTGTAGAGTTGATCCTTCTCAATTCGAATTATTTTGAAAACTTTACAGCTGCACGAATAAATCCTTCGAAGAGTGGGTGTGGTTCTATTGGTTTAGACTGAAATTCTGGATGGAATTGAACACCGACAAACCAAGGATGATTCTTTAATTCAATAATTTCTACGAGTTGTTCATCGGGGCTTGTTCCCGATATCATCAATCCTTGTTTTTCGAAATCATCTTTGTATTTTAGAGTAAATTCGAACCTATGTCTATGCCTTTCTTTAATTCTGGTTTTTTTGTATTCTTTATGTGCTAAGGTATTTTCTTTAATTATGCAGGGATAAGCACCTAATCGCATTGTTCCCCCTTTTTGTTGTAATCCCATCTGCTCTTCGAGTAAGGAAATAACCGGATATTCTGTTTTGGGATCAAATTCTGTGGAGTTTGCATTATTCCAGCCTAATACATTTCGCGCAAATTCGATGACTGCACATTGCATGCCTAAACAAATACCAAAATAAGGGACTTTATTTTCTCTCGCGTATTTTATTGCAAGTAGTTTACCTTCTATACCGCGATTACCAAATCCGCCAGGTACTAATATTCCATGAACATCTTTAAAAATGCTTAAATCTCCTGTTTTTTCTAATTGTTCGGGATCAACCTTAACTAATTCTACGTTCACTTTATTAGCAATACCACCATGAAACAATGCTTCGTATACAGAACGATATGCATCTTGTAAAGCAATGTATTTCCCTACTACTGCTATTTTGATAGTCTTAGTAGGATTTCGTATAATTTCTAGTATTTCTTCCCATTTTTTAAAATTTAGTCGGTTGGGTTGCATTTTAAAATGTTCTAAGACTGCCAAATCTAATTTTTCTTCTTTGTACATTGCAGGTATTTCGTAGATAGAAGTTTGAATATCAATAGCAGAGATGATGTTTTCTTTTTTAACGTTACAATATAGGCTCAGTTTATCCTTCATTTCGTCTGTAAGTGGTTTATTGATTCTACAAACAAGAATATCTGGTTGAATACCGTAGGTCATCAATTCTTTAACGCTATGTTGTGTTGGTTTTGTTTTTGCTTCTCCGGCAACGGTAATTGTTGGAACAAGTGTTAAATGAATAAAACAAACTCCTTCTCTTCCTTTTTCGCGTCGCATCTGACGAATTGCTTCTAAAAAAGGTACAGATTCAATATCTCCCACAGTACCACCAATCTCTACAATAACAAAATCCAAATCCTCTTCTTTGGTTAAATCCGTCATCCTTCGCTTAATTTCGTTTGTAATGTGGGGAATCACTTGTACGGTTCTTCCTAAATAATCACCTCTTCTTTCGCGTTGTATTACTTCGTAATAAATCTGACCAGTTGTGACAGAATTTGCTTTACGAATTTTTGCATTTCGCGTAAAACGCTCATAGTAGCCTAAATCTAAATCGGTTTCTGCACCATCTTCTGTTACATAGACTTCTCCATGTTGGAAGGGACTCATCGTACCTGGATCTATGTTGATGTATGGATCCATTTTTTGCATTGCAACTTTATAGCCACGATTTTCTAAAAGATTGCCTAATGCTGCAACGGTTACACCTTTACCTAAAGAGGAACATACACCACCAGTAACGAATATAAAACGAGTCTGCATAAAACCAAATTTTTTCAATTTGTTTTATGTTCTACTCAAATAAATTCTATTAGAACTACTACAATTATTTAAAATTATAAAAAATATATTAAAAAAATTAATAAAATAATAATACTATTAATTTTTGCATTTTTATAGTCTAAAATTCTTGACGATCCAATTTTTTATGATAGTTTTGTATATTAAGTTGATTTATGGATTTTCCAAAGGGTCTTGTTTTTGTATTATTGATGATTTTGGTTTTACAATGTGGTAATGGAAGAGTACCCGATCAAAAAAAAGCTCCATCCCAACCCAAAGAACAAATTACCAAAGGCGAAAACTATTGTGATGTACACTCTACGGTTTGTGAATTTTCTATCAAAGAAGGTGGAGAAATCATTGCCCAAGGTACTTTAAACCTTAATCCAAAACCCGTACATGCAATGAATCCAATTGAATTTGACTTAACACTTACAAAAAGTAAATTGCAAAATCCAGAGATCATGCTCAGCCTTACTATGCCAGCAATGTATATGGGAATCAATAAGGTTTTTTTAAAAAAAATCTCTTCGAAGGATTATAAAGGCAATGGTATGTTTGCAGAATGTGTCACAGAAGACAGAAGATGGAACATTAAAATTGTGTTAAGAGAAAACGAAAAAACCTATGCAACAGATATCCAATTTGATATTATACAATAAATTAAAAAGAATCATTCAATATTTTTTAAAATCTTATAGATAATTATATAAAATTAAGGAGCTGTTATGCAAAAAATTTCTACTTTAACTAAGATTCAATATGCTAATTTATTATCCCTTTCGGTTTTTTTATTATTGATCATCTTTGAGTTTGATAAAAAAAGCTTTGATCCATTACAACTTTTGATGGTTCTAAACCTATTTCTTTTTACTTATATATTTATAGCTACTAATAAGGTAAAAAATCTATTAAAAAAAATTAACCATAGCATAAATGTAAAATCCTTAGAAGAAATAAAAAACTTAAAAGAAGGTGGCGAACTTTACGAACTTATCGATCATATAAACCATTTATTACTTAGTACAGAATCAGTTTCAAAAGATACTCTTAAAGAAAATATACAAAAAATGGAAAAAGTATCTCAATTGGAAAATCTAATCGATAAAGAAAAACTTTCTAAGATCGAAAATGGCATCCAAAAAAGTTTAACGAATATTGCAGGCGATTTAAACAAAGTGGTTCAAAAGATTCAAATGATTAAACAAGAAAATAATAAAACAGTCCAAATTGCAGTAGAAGGAGAAAAAGTAGTTTTGGGAATTCTAAATAATCTTAGTTTTTTAATAAAAAACATAGAAGATTACAGCAAAATGATCCAGAATTTAGCCCAAAAAATGGAAGATATTGGGATGATTGTTTCTCTTATAAAAGATATTGCAAACCAAACAAATTTATTGGCACTTAATGCTACCATTGTTGCTGCAAAAGCTGGCGAAGTAGGAAAAAGCTTTGCAGTAGTTGCTGACGAGGTTCGAAAGCTTGCAGAAAGAACCAAAAAAGGGACAGAAGATGTAAACGATGTAATTCTGGAACTTCAGCAACAAAGTAAAGACACTTTATCCAAAACAAACGAATTATTAAACTTAACACAACAATCAAATTCTTCTATTAAAGGACTAACGGGAATTCTAAAAAACTTTGTAAGCTCTGCAATTCTAAATGAAAAACTAACAGATGTGTTATCTTTAAATGTATTTCTATCTACCAAAAAGTTGGACCATGTAATATTTAAAATCAACACCTATTTAAGTGTAACACACAATAAAATGGTGTTCCAATTTACGGATCATTACAATTGTGCTTTTGGAAAATGGTACTATTCCGAAGGCATTAAAGAGTTTGCAGATTTGGTTACATTTAAAAGAATCGAAAACCATCACGCGAACTATCATAAGGTATTGTATAACGTGGTAGAATTAATAGAAAATAAAAAAGATTTAGCACAAAATCAAGAGAACATTTTTAATAGTTTTGATATGGCAGAAGAAGAATCCCAATTACTTTTTAACGATATGGACTTGTTGCTCGAAGAGAAAGCACAAAGATTGGGGATTACTTATAAGGTTTAATGGAAAGTTATGGAGTTTGTGGACGTAGAATCGTACTATTTGGTGGCTTTAATTTCTGGGTTTTTGGGTGGTCTTAGCCATTGTAGTTTTATGTGCGGTCCTATTATTACTTCTTTTGTTGTAGAAAAGCATCAACCTAAGTATAGTATCTATTTGGCACAATTTTTTTATCACTCTGGTAGAATCTTTACTTATAGTATGATTGGATTTCTTATGGGATATGGGGGATTTTTTGTAAGCAACTTGGGGCTTATCATTGGAATCAAAAATACTATTATGATTCTTGTTGGGATTTATTTAATCTTAAAGGGATTAGAAATGGTAGGGTTAATAAAACATCTAAATTTGTCTTTCGAAACGATTGGGAATACCACAAAGTTATTCTCTAACATGATTTTATTCCTTCGCGATATGTCTTCTAGTTGGAAATATTTTTTATATGGGTTAATATTGGGATTTTTGCCTTGTGGATTATCTTATACAGCTTTTATTGCTTCGAGTGGACTGAATGATCCTTTTAAAGGTTTTTTGTTTATGTTTTTGTTTGGTTTGGCAAATGTACCAGCTTTGTTTTTTGTTGTATCTTTTTCTTATAGAGTTGTTCAGACTACGAGAAGTATATTGTATTATTTGACTGCAATTGTATTTATTGTTTCGGGGATCTATTTTATTTATTCTCAGGTTCATAGATTTTTTTGATGGATTTACTTCTTATCACTTCTGCCATCGAAGAAGAATTAATAGAATTAGAAGATTTAAATCACCAAGAAATAAAATTAGGTAAAAATATTTATAAAATTATTTTATTACCTCTTGGAATTGGAAAGCTCAATGCTTTGTATAATTTGATGAATTGGTATAATAATCATCGAAAAGATACTCTAAAAGAAATCATTTTCTTGGGTTCTTGTGGTAGTTATGATTTAGATTACAAACAAGATTTTATAGCATCTTGTAATTTTATCAATTATGATTATGCATCTTTGACGAATCAAAGTAAGAGTTTACCAGAAGTTTCGAAACTAATCAAAACAGAACAAGGAGAGGTTGCAAAATCTATTGCTCATCTTTACCATTGGGAATTTGGTATCGTAAATTCTACCGATTCTATTACATTAAAAAAAATTGATAAAAATTTATTATTAAAAAAAATTAATAATCATTCTATCGGTAATGTATACGAAAACTTAGAAGCTTATGGTATCGCTCTGTTTTGCTCAAAGATAAAAATTCCTTTTACTGCTTTTTTGAGTATTACAAATGCTGTTTACGAAAATGGCTCCGAAGAATGGCTTAAAAATTATCAATCCATGGCAAAAAAATTAAATCTTATGATAAAAAATTATCTTAAAGGTATTTTAGATTCAAGTTTTTTTTAGTCGATATTATATTTAACTATGGGGCAAAAAGAGAATAAAGATATACGGAGTTCGCGAGAGAATTTGGAAGGAGAACCCAAAGAGGTTTTCTATAGGATTCAGCTGACAGTTGCTGTTTATAAGAACAAAAAGTTGGCTTATAAGAACGAAATGATTGTTCCAACATGGTATACACGACGATCCGAAGCGCGTGCTCACATTAAAAAAGAAATCAACAAGAGATTAAAAGAATCAGATTTTTTTATTTCGCCGCGTGTTGATTACGATTTAGTAAGATATTCCCAGGAAGGAAGTTGCAATACTTACATAAGATACAGAATTATCGAAGAAGAGGGGAATTTATTAAAAATACACGATCAAATATCAATTGACAATAAGATTACGTAATTATTTTAAAAATCGTGTTATCTGTTGATGAACAATCAAAATCCTTTCAACGCGAGGTAATAGATACACTCTTAAAAAAGCTTTTAGAATCTTTAAAAATCGATCCATCTAATAAGAGTGAATTGTACAACCAGCTAACAAACTATTTAGATAATCATCAAATTTATAGCATTGATTCTCTTATACAAAATTCTTCTCAGGTTGCTCGAATTCTTAGAATCAATCCACAGAGCCTTAACGAAATCATTCAAAAAAATTATTTTAAGATTGTTCAACAGCTAAAAAAGCAAAAAGAAAGCTTTAATTTATTCTTAAAAGACGAAAAGCAAAATATCATCGACATTATTACTCAACATATTTTTCCTTCGAATTTATTTGATTCGTATTTTAAAGAAGAAAATCAATTATATGTATTGTATTTACCAAACCAAAAAATTGTAGAAAGATCTGTTTCTACTTTAAAAGAATCTGAACTAGCCAAGCAAGAAAATAAAACTCAAAAAACAACACAACCACAACAACCACTAAAAGAAGAAAAATCGATTTTAAAAGAGATATTAGAACTATTTCCTAACGTCCAAACAACAAAAAATTTAGCTGCGGAAGTGGAATCCTTAGAAGCTATTGTTATAAAGGAAGAAAAACAAGAGGAAAGGCAAGTTCATATAACTCAACAAAAGCAATCTGATTCGGAATCTATTTTGCGAGAAATATTAACGAATTTTTCGGATTTATTCCCCATTTCGAAGGATTTACAAAAAATTATCGATCAAGAAGAAATGGCTCAACAGACAGAAATCAAAAGTACTTCAGAGCAAACAGAAGAAACACAAAAGGATTTTATACCTATTCCATTTACGATTGCAGAATATGTGGATTTAAGAAAAAAATTACAACAATACAAAAATGATCCGAATGCTTACGCAAATTTTATTAAAACGGCAAACCAAAACCAAAAAAGTGTAATTGCTATTTTAAACATCATTTCTCGAGAAAATGATCCCAATTTTTTATTGGAGAATTATTTAGAGAATGTTTCTATAAAATTAAATGCATCAAAGGAATCTATTAGAGAACTCTATTATAGAATTAAAAAATACAATATGTGTATTGGTTTTTTAAAACAAGCTGCAGAACATTTAAAAAAGCATGAACCCAAATTGCACAATTATTTTTTAGGAATTTATGAGCCTTTGCTGGATTTTATATCTCTCCTAAATGGCGAAAATCAAGAGCAATTTCTAGAAAGTAATATTGATAAAAATTTAAAATTATTGTTGATTTCTATAATAGATGAAAATGATAGGCAGAAGCTACTAAGCTTCTTAAAAAGGTTTATATTTAATATAAGAAAATACTTATAAAACTAACAACTAAACACAAATTTTATTTTAAACTCCCATCGGTTTCTTTCGAAAAATCTTGACTACATTTCATAAAAAAAAATAAAGGTCATTCTATACAAAATTTGCCCTCTTAGCTCAGTTGGTAGAGCACTTCCATGGTAAGGAAGGGGTCACCAGTTCGAGTCTGGTAGAGGGCAAATAGGCCGGTAGTTCAATGGCTAGAATAGGGGCCTCCAAAGCCTCTGATGCGAGTTCGATTCTCGCCCGGCCTGCCAGTTAGAAGAGGAATAATTTATATGTGGAAGTTTATTCAAGAAGTGAGGGAAGAATTAAAGCATGTAATTTGGCCCTCAAGAGAAGAGGTGGTAAAATCAACGTGGATTATACTACTTACTGTGATTGCATTATCGATCTTTTTGTTTATGATAGATTTTGTTTTCGAAAAGGTTTTTGAATTTTTGGTAAATTTAGGGACAAAATAATTATGAAGCAATGGTACGTTATTAGAACACAATCTGGGCACGAAAAAAAAGCTAAAACGAATTTAGAAAAATATTTAGAAAAAAAAGGAATTAGAGATAAATTAGGACAAGTAATTGTGCCCGTTGTAAAAGTACCACAAATCAGAAAGGGGAAAAAGGTTTTTATCGAAAAAAAGATTATGCCAGGTTATATTATTGCAGAATTAGAATTAGACGAAGATATAAAATCAGAAATAAGAAAAATTCCTTCTATATCTGGATTTGTAGGTGGAGCGAATCCTAAACCCTTATCAAAAGACGAAGTTAGAGATATATTGAACCTACAAGGGGTTGATTCCCAAGAAGAAATATCTATACCACCGCCCTTGCTATTTAGTAAAGGAGAAAAGGTTAAAATTATCGATGGACCTTACAATAATTTTAGTGGTGTTATCGAAGATGTTTTAAAAGATCAAGGGAAGTTAAAGATTAAAATAGAAATATTTGGTCAAACAACAACCGTAGAAGTTGACTATTCCCAAGTAGCATCAAATGTATAAATAATTTATAAAATATTTTAAATAAAAAGGCAAAAGACTATGGCACAAAAAAAGGTAGTAAAGCAAATCAAATTGCAAATAGAAGCAGGAAAAGCAACGCCAGCACCACCTGTTGGACCTGCGTTAGGTCAAGCAGGAGTAAACATAAAAGAATTTTGTGAACAGTTTAACAATAGAACCAAGGCTCAAGCGGGATTAAAAATACCTGTCGTAATAACAGTTTATTCGGATAGAAGTTTTACATTTATAACAAAATCACCCCCCGCAGCTGTTTTGGTTTTAAAAGAATTAGGTTTAGAAAAAGGTTCTAGTACGCCTGGTAGTAAAAAGATTGGAAAAATTACCAGAGCACAATTAGAAAAAATTGCCCAAATCAAAAAAGATGATCTTAATGCAAACGATATAGATGCTGCGGTAAAGATCATTGCAGGAACATGTAGATCTATGGGCGTTGATGTAGAATTAGATTGATGATACTCGGAGGAAATAATGAAGCGCGGTAAAAAATGGATAGAAGCAAGTAAAAAAGTAGATTCCAATGTACCACTTTCCATCGACGAAGCTGTAAAAAAAGTAAAAGAGGTTTCGTATACGAAATTTGATGGAACAGTGGAAGCGCATTTTAAAATCAACTATAAATCACTACAAAATGTAAGAGGTATTGCTTATCTACCTCATGGTACAGGAAAAAAGATTAAAATTTTGGTCATAGCACGAGAAGATAAACACGACGAAGCAAAAGCAGCAGGTGCTGATTTTGTAGGTGCGGATGATATCATCGAAAAAATTCAGAACGAAAAATGGACAGATTTCGATGTTTGTATCGCAACACCAGATATGATGGGTAAAATCGGAAAATTAGGTCCCATTCTAAAAGGAAAAATGCCAAAACCTAAAGCAGGAACAGTTACGGAAGATCTTAAAACTGCCATTAAAAATGTTAAAGGTGGTCAAGTAGAATATAAAACAGATAAAACGGGCGTTGTACACGTTCCAATTGGAAAGGTTTCTTATTCCGAAGAGCAGTTAAAAGAAAACTTAAAGGCGTTATATCAAACTATCATGCGAGATAAACCTGCTGATGCAAAAGGGGAATATATTAAATCTCTCTATATAGCGCCAACAATGGGACCATCAGTAAAGGTAAATACAAAAAGTATAGCGTAGTAATAAGAAAAATTGTGGTTGTGTTTTACAATACGACATCTTGCTCCCAAAGGCAAGTAAGTAAAAATTCTTAAAGGAGATATATATGCCATCAAAAAGGAATGTAAAATTATACGAAGAAATTAACGAGATATTGCAAAAAAAACCTAATGTACTAATTACGACTTATAATGGTTTAACAGTTGCTCAGTTAACAGAATTAAGAAAAAAAATCAGAGAAAAAAATGGAACGTTAAAAGTTGTAAAAAATACTCTTTTTAAGATTGCTCTAAAAAATTCCGAAAAACATGAATTCGAAGAAAAAAAGGATAAAATCGAAAAAACAATTGTAGGACCAATAGCAGTTGCATTTGCAGGCGAAGAATTGCCAGCAATAGCAAAGATCATCGTAGAAGAATCTAAAAAAGAAGAAAAAATTCAACTAAAAGGTGGATATTTCGAAGGAAAATTCTTAGATCAAGTAGAAGTTAAGAATATCGCTGGCTTACCAACAAAAGAAGAATTGCTAGCAATCATTGCTCGTGGATTGAATACACCAGCACAAAAAATTGCTATTGGTATAAACGAGGTAATAGCAAAATTGGCAAGAGGAATTAAAGCAGTCGCAGAGAAAAGTAATAAATAAAATAAAAAATAATCATTAAATTTTAAGGAGAAACATATGTCAGTAACAGATGAATTACTTGAAAAGATAGGACAGCTAACATTAGTAGAAGCAGCAGAATTAGTAAAAAAAATGGAAGAAAAATTTGGAATATCTACTGCTGCTCCAGTAGCAGTTGCGGGAGTAGCACCAGCAGCAGGTGGAGCACAACAGGCAGCAGATGAACCCACTTCTTTTAATGTAATTCTAAAAAATCAAGGTGATAAAAAAGTCGATGTAATTAAAGTAGTAAGAGAAATTACTGGATTAGGATTAAAAGAAGCGAAAGAATTAGTAGAAAAAGGAAACCAAGTAGTAAAAGAAGGTGTTGCAAAGGCCGAAGCAGAAGATTTAAAGAAAAAATTAGAAGCTGCAGGGGCTACTGTAGAATTAGTACCCGCTTAAATCTTCTATCTAAAAAATTGGATCCGCACTTTAAGTGCGGTCCAAATATTTTACAACTGAATAAAATGTTTTTAAATTTCAATAAAAGTTCAAAAATCATGTTAAGTAAAGTTCTATTTACTTTATTTTCAATGAATCAAAATAACAGATACATCAACATTAATGGCTAAGTGCTATATTAATATTGTTTAATTATCGAGGAAATTATGACAACTAAAATATTAAACCAACAAATAAAAAAACAAAAAAATGTCGTAAATTTGGGGAAAATAACCAATTATGATTTAATTCCTGATTTAATTGCAATACAATTTAAATCGTATAATGAATTTTTACAGCTCGATTGTGATCCCCATAAAAGAGAAAATAAAGGTTTAGAACAAGTTTTTCGTGAATCTTTCCCTATTTATTCAAATGACGCAACTATCATATTAGAATATGATCATTACAAATTAGGTGAATGTAAATGGTCTCCAAAAGAATGCAAAAGTAGAGGTATAACATATGGTGCACCACTAAGAGCAACTCTTCGCGTAGTTAATCAAGAAACAGGAGAAATACGCGAACAAGAAGTATATTTTGGCGAAATACCATTAATGACTCCTAATGGTACGTTTATTATTAACGGTGCAGAACGTGTAGTGGTTTCTCAGCTTCATCGTTCACCGGGAATTTTCTTTTTCGAAGAAAAAGATAAAGCTTTGTTTACCGCAAGAATTATTCCTTACAAAGGTTCATGGATAGAAATTGAGTTAGATCAAAAAGAAATTCTTTATGTAAAAATCGATAAAAAGAAAAGAATACCTGCTACAATTTTTTTACGTTCTTTAATTGCAGAACAAGGAACCGACGAAGAAATCTTAAAAATATTCTACGATACAGAAAAAGTGAACATCAAAAAGCTCAAAAAAAATCAGTTAAATCAAGTCTTAAAAAGAAGAGTTGCACAAGATATCATTGAACCAGAAAACAACGAAGTTATTATGCATGCAGGAGAGTTGATCGACGAAGATGCATTCAATATCTTAAAAGAAAGAAAAATAGAAGAAATAGAAATATTGATTTTTCCAGACGATAAAGATGATACATTATTAATCAATACATTGGAAAAAGATGGAGTTAAAAATAAAGAAGAAGCTGTTCTAAAATTTATTGAATATTTACGTGGGGATGGTTATACTTACGAAGATGCATTAACTCTTATAGAATCTTTGTTCTTCGACGAGAAAAATTATGATCTATCTCCTGTTGGTAGGTTTAAAGTAAACAATAAGTTTAGGTTTATCAACCCCAAAGAATTCGAAAACGCAAAAGAAAGAGTATTAAGAAAAATCGATATCATAGAAACCTTTAAATATTTTATCCGGCTTGTAAACGAAATCGATGGATATGATGTAGATGATATAGATCATTTAGGAAATCGAAGGGTAAGAAGTGTGGGGGAATTACTCGCGAACCAGTTAAAAAGTGCTTTCGTTAAAATGGAAAGAGTAATAAAAGAAAGAATCAATTCTGCAGAAAGAGATACAATTACACCACAATCCCTTGTTTCTATAAAACCCATAACAAGTGCTATCAATGATTTTTTTGGATTGGGACAATTATCTCAATTTATGGATCAAACCAATCCGCTATCAGAAACAACCCATAAAAGAAGGTTAAATGCATTAGGCCCTGGTGGTTTAAACCGAGAAAGAGCTGGTTTCGAAGTAAGAGATATTCATTTTAGTCACTATGGAAGAATGTGTCCAATAGAAACGCCAGAAGGTCAAAATATTGGATTGATTGTTTCTATGAGTACATTTGCAAGGGTGAATGAATTTGGATTTTTGGAAACACCATACAGAAAAGTTATAAAAGAAAGAGATAAAAACGGAAAAATTACAAAAGTCTATGTATCGGATCAAATCGAATATATGACTGCGGATATCGAAGAACACTATGTTATCGCGCAAGCAAATGCCCCTCTAAATGAAGATGGAACTTTTAAGAATCGTTTAGTAGCTTGTAGAAAAAAAGATGATTATCCATTAAAACCACCAGAAGAAATCGATTATATGGATATTGCTCCACTTCAAGTTGTAAGTGTTTCTACATCTCTTATTCCATTCTTAGAGCATGACGATGCCAACAGAGCATTGATGGGTTCTAACATGCAAAGACAAGCTGTTCCACTGCTTTTCGAAGAAGAACCTATTGTCGGAACAGGAATGGAAACTCGTGTAGCTTATGATTCTCGCGTTTGTATATTAGCAGAGGAAGATGGTGTAGTAGTAAAGGTTGATGCAAATCAAATCATTGTAAGAGAAAAGAACGGAAATGAAAGAATCTACAAGTTAAGAAAATTCGAAAGGACCAACCAAGATACTTTATTTAACCAAAAACCCGTTGTGTATACTTTAATATTTGATTATAAAGTTTGGCATCCGGAAAAAAGAAAATATCTCTTACCAAAAGAAGCGGTTGTAAATTCTGTAAAAAAAGATGCAATAGAAATCAAAGTAGTTGTAGAAGATCAAGATTATAAAACAGAAGATATTATTACTTATCCATTAAAATACGAGGATAAAGAATTTGAACCCTTTGTAAAAGAAGGTGCAAAAATTAAAAATGGGACAATTTTAGCTGGACAAAAAGTCTATAAAGAATTGCGAGATTCCAATGGTATTATTAAAAGAAAAGCCACTATATTGGCAGAAGGACCATCCATAAATAATGGTCGATTAGCGTTGGGGAAAAATATTCTTGTAGCATTTATGCCTTGGAATGGTTATAATTTCGAAGATGCAATTTTAATCAGTGAAAGAGTGGTTCGCGATGATTTGTATACATCTATTCATATAGAAGAATTCGAAGTGCAAGCAAGAGAGACAAAATTAGGTCCAGAAGAAATAACAAGAGATATACCCAATATTAGTGATAAAGCATTTAGAGAATTAGACGAAAACGGTATTATTCGAATTGGAGCAGAAGTAAAACCAGGAGATATATTAGTAGGCAAAGTTACACCTCAAGCAGATAGAGAAATGTCTCCAGAGTACAAACTCTTGCATAGTATTTTTGGAGAAAAATCCAGAGATGTTAAAGATACTTCTTTAAGAGTGCCAAATGGTGTAGAAGGTATTGTAGTAGATGTAAAAAGATATTCGCGAAAAAACGGAGATGAGTTACCATCCGGTGTAGAAGACATGGTAAAGGTTTATGTGGCAAGTAAAAGAAAACTTCAAGTTGGCGATAAGATGGCTGGTAGACATGGTAATAAAGGGGTAGTTTCTAAAATCTTACCAATTGAGGATATGCCATTTATGGAAGATGGAACACCTATCGATATTGTTTTAAACCCATTAGGTGTTCCTTCTCGGATGAATATTGGCCAAATCTTGGAGACCATGTTGGGATTTGCTGGTTATAAATTAAACCGTATTTTCGAAACACCTGTATTCGATGGTGCAACAGAAGAAGACATAAAAAAATTTTTGGAAGAAGCTGGTTTACCATCGGATTGTAAGTTCGAATTATACGATGGAAGGACTGGAGAAAAATTCGAAGGAAAAGTTTTCTGTGGATATATTTATATGCTAAAATTGGCTCATATGGTTGATGATAAAATGCATGCTCGTTCTACCGGTCCATATTCATTGGTCACACAACAACCATTGGGAGGTAAGGCTCAATTTGGTGGTCAAAGGTTAGGAGAAATGGAAGTATGGGCATTAGAAGCTTATGGCGCAGCATATAGCCTACAAGAATTACTTTCTGTAAAATCAGATGATATACTTGGAAGAAACAGAATCTACGATGCGATTATAAAAGGGATTCACACCATCAAACCAGGTATACCAGAATCTTTTAATGTGTTACTACAAGAGTTAAGAGGCTTAGCATTAGATATGGTGATGCTGGACGAAAATGGTAATGTAATCGACTTAGCAGATTTAGACGAAGATTATAGTCGTTCGAGTAAAACTAAAATCAGAATCGAAACCATCGAAAGAAATTAAAAAAAGGGAATACATATGGCATTAAAAAAAGAAAAAACATTCGAAGCAATTAAAATTATGTTAGCAAGTCCCGATCGAATTCGGGAATGGTCCTACGGAGAAGTAAAAAAAGCAGAAACTATTAATTACAGAACTTTAAGACCAGAACGCGAAGGATTGTTTTGCGAAAAAATATTTGGAACAACGAGAGATTGGGAATGTTTTTGTGGTAAGTTTAAATCTGTAAGATACAAAGGGGTGATTTGTGATAGATGTGGTGTAGAAGTTACCCACAGTAAAGTAAGAAGAGAAAGAATGGGACATATTGAACTTGCAACACCAGTGGCCCATATATGGTATTATAGAAATGTGCCAAGTAGAATTGGATTATTACTCAACAAAAACGTCAACGAAATTAAAAGTATTTTGAATTACGAAAGGTATGTAGTAATCGATCCTGCGGATTCTGACAAAGAAGTTGGCGAATTAATCACAGAAGATGAATACAACGAATATTTAGACGAATACGGTGAAAAATTTGTCGCGATGATTGGAGCAGAAGCTCTAAAAGAATTATTGAGTAGAATCAACATCGAAGAAGAAATTCACGAAATACGAAGTCAATTATCCGTAGAGCAAAATAAGGCATCGGATCAAAAATTGTTAAAACGTTTGGAAATTTTAGAATCATTAAAAGAATCTGGAAATAGACCAGAATGGATGATTTTAGAAGTAATTCCCGTTATACCACCAGAATTAAGACCGATGGTTCAGTTAGAAGGTGGTAGGTTTGCATCTTCGGATTTAAATGACTTATACAGAAGAGTTATAAACAGAAACAATCGTTTAAAACGTTTACAACAATTAAGAGCACCAGAAATCATCGTAAAAAACGAAAAACGAATGCTCCAAGAAGCGGTTGATTCTTTGTTCGATAATACTAAACGTGGCAAACAAGGTGTAGTAAAAGGTAAAGGAAATCGACCTCTAAAATCTCTTTCTGACATGCTAAAAGGAAAGCAAGGTAGGTTTAGACAAAATTTATTAGGTAAACGGGTAGATTATTCTGGTCGTTCTGTTATAGTGATTGGACCTAATTTAAAATTACACGAAATGGGACTACCAAGAAAAATGGCATTAGAATTATTCAAGCCATTTATTTTAAGAAGATTGCTAGAACTCGACATTGTCCCAAACATCAAAACAGCAAGAAAAAAGGTAGAAGAAGAATCTCCCGAAGCAAACGAAGCTTTAGAATATGTAATTAAAGAACATCCTGTATTATTGAACAGAGCACCTACTTTACATAGGTTAGGTATACAAGCATTTTTACCAGTAATCGTAGAAGGTAAAGCAATTCAATTACATCCATTGGTATGTCATGCCTTTAATGCAGATTTTGATGGTGATCAAATGGCAGTACACGTACCATTATCTGCAAGGGCACAGTTGGAGTCTTGGATGTTGATGTTGTCTTCCCATAATATATTAAACCCTGCAAATGGTCAACCAATTGTATTTCCTACCCAAGATATGGTGCTGGGACTTTATTTCTTAACATCGAAATTAGAAGGTGATGTAGGCGAAGGTAAAAGTTTTTCTTCGTTAGAGGAGATATTGTATGCTGTCGATAAAAAGGTTGTAGGATTACGTGCAGAAATTCGCGTTCTAATAGATGATAAAATTATTAGGACAACACCAGGAAGGGTAATATTCAATTCTATTTTGCCCAAAGGTTATCCATTTGTTAACAACCCAATTACAGATAAAGAAGCAATCCGTATTATTGCTGATGTTTATTCGAATTATAGTGCAATAGATACTGTCGAAATGTTGGAAAAATTCAAAGAATTAGGTTTCTATTATTCTACAAGATTTGCACCTTCTATTTCTATTTCGGATATCAAAGTTCCTAAGAAAAAGTATGAATTAGTCAAAAAAGCGAACGAAGAAGTAGAAAAGGTTACTAAAGATTTTCATAATGGAATTATCACCGACGAAGAAAGATATAAAAAAGTGATCGAAATTTGGGATAAAACTAACGAAGAAGTTCTTAAAGCGGTTTTCGAAGAGTTAAAGTATGATCAAAAAGGATTTAATCCCGTCTATGCAATGGCGGAATCAGGAGCTCGAGGTTCTAAACAACAAATTCGTCAGCTTGCAGGAATGCGTGGGTTAATGGCAAAACCATCTGGAGAAATTATTGAATTGCCCATTCGTGCTAATTTTAAAGAAGGATTAAGCATATTGGAATTTTTTATTTCTACACACGGTGCAAGAAAAGGGTTAGCAGATACGGCATTAAAAACCGCAGATGCTGGATATTTAACAAGAAGGTTAGTAGATATTGCTCAGGATGTAATTGTTACAGAAGAAGATTGTGGAACGAAACAAGGTCTATGGATTGGACCAGTAAAAGATAGAGATAAAGTCGTTGTCTCTTTGGGCGATAGATGTTTTGGAAGGATATTAGCAAAAGATGTTCAAGATCCTGTAACTGGCGAAGTGGTGATTAAAGCAGGTACAATGATTTCTAAAGAAATTGGCAAAAAAATTGATTCTTTGGGAATTGAAAAAATCTTTATAAGATCAGTTTTAACTTGTGAATCCCGAAGAGGAATTTGCGCAAGGTGTTATGGATTAGACTTAGCAAGATTGAAACTTGTAGAAATGGGCGAAGCAGTAGGAATTATCGCTGCTCAATCTATTGGACAACCTGGTACACAGCTAACAATGCGAACATTCCATGTGGGTGGTATTGCAACAAACGTAGAGAGGGGCGAAAACGAACATCGCGCACCTGATGATTGTATAATTTTAAACATTCAAGGAACAATTGTTAAGAATAGAGATAATAAACGATTGTTAGCAACAAGAGGATCAGTTGAGCTTAAAAAGATTTGGTTTAAATATCCGTTGAATCAGTTAAAGGGCATATCTGTAAAAAATGGCGAAAAAATTATCCATGGTCAGCAAATTGCAGATGAATATTACGACAATAACAATGAACTAAAGCGAGGACTAGTTTCTGATGCAAAGGGTATTGCAACAATTGATGAAGAAAGAAGCTTATTTTATATTGTAGACGAAAATATCATTACGATAAACTTAAAAGTTGGTAGCGAAATTTATGTAGAAGAAAATCAATTCTACAAAAAAAATGATCTAATAGCAAGGTTTGATTCCGTAAATGATATAATCATTACAGATAGTGATGGCGAGGTTGAATTTAATGATATATCAATCAACGAAAACCTCAAAAAAGATGAGCAAGGTAATTTTAGAATCTACGAAGTAAGAGGTAAAAAATTAAACCCAACTATAATTATTAGAATCGATAATAAAAACTTTAAAGAATATCCAGTTCCTGTTGGAGCTATCTTACTAGTAAAAGAGAACGATAAAGTCAAAGCAGGAGATGTATTGTTTAAAGTTGCAACATCGAAGGAAATTAAAACACGAGATATTACTGGTGGTTTGCCACGTGTTGAAGAATTATTTGAAGCAAGAGTTCCTAAAAAATCAGCCTTCTTAGCACCAATTACTGGATATGTTAAGGACAAAAATGAAGTAATTAAAGACAAAAGGATCATTTATATAATACCTCTCGAAATAACAGAGAATATGTCCGAAAAAATCATTGATCTCGAAGGTTCGGATGAGCTCTTCGAAGAAATGGAAAAACAAGAATATCAAGACTATAATGTTTTTGACGAGATAGATAAAACAACACCGTTAGTCTATAAAATTGCAATTCCAAGACAAATACGAATCTTGGTAAGAGATGGAGATCAAGTAAAAAAAGGCGAACCAATTACCGAAGGACAGTTAAATCCTCATGATATACTCAGAATTAAAGGATTAGATGCTCTACATGAATTTTTGATTCAAGAAATTCAAGAAGTGTATCGATTACAAGGGGTTTTTATCAACGATAAACATCTAGAAATCATCATACGTCAAATGCTTAGAAAAGTAGAGATAACAGATCCAGGTGATACAAATTTTGTTCTACATCAACAAGTAGATAAATTTAAAGTAATCGAAGAAAATAAACGTGTTAGAGAACAAGGTGGAGTTGAATGTAAATTTAGACCGATTCTTCTTGGTGTGACTAAAGCTTCTTTAACTACGGAATCATTCTTATCGGCGGCAAGTTTCCAAGAAACAACAAGAGTTCTAACAGAAGCAGCAATAAAAGGAAAAGTAGATGAATTAGTCGGTTTAAAAGAAAATGTAATCGTCGGTCACCTAATCCCTGCTGGTACAGGTCTAAAAAGATATAGGGATATAGAAATTTTCTACGAAGAATATGGAGATATACAAAAAGCATATAAGCAAAAGTTAGAATTACAAAGCAAAGAAGAGTAAAAAGTAATTTTAACTTGATCCATATATGTTTTAAAATTTTATGGTTATTCCAATTACTAAAATGGAATTTAAATATAATTTATAAATAATACGTAGGATTGAAGTATGCCAACAATAAATCAATTGATTAGATTAGGTAGAAAAAAAGTAAAAAAGAAAACTAAATCACCAGCATTAAAAGGATGTCCGCAAAGAAGAGGTGTGTGCGTTAGGGTTATGACTGTTACACCTAAAAAGCCTAACTCTGCATTAAGAAAGGTTGCAAGGGTAAGGTTAACCACTGGTATAGAAGTCACAGCTTATATTCCAGGCGAAGGACATAATTTACAAGAACATAACACAGTTTTGGTTCGTGGTGGAAGGGTTAAAGATTTACCCGGTGTTCGATATCATATTGTTAGAGGAACATTGGATGCATTGGGTGTAGAAAATAGAAAAAAAGGACGTTCCAAATATGGAACAAAAAGACCAAAAGCATAAATGAAGAGGGTATTTGTATGTCTAGAAGAAAGATCAAAATAAAAAGAAGAGAATTACCACCTGATCCAGTTTATAACGACAGAGTTGTTACTGCTTTTATTAACTACATGATTAAAAAAGGGAAAAAGTCTGTTGCAGAAAGAATATTTTATAAAGCCTTAGAGTTGATTAAAGAAAAAACTGGAGAAGAAGGAATAGAAGTTTGGAGACAAGCTTTAGAGAATACCAAACCAGATTTAGAAGTAAAAAGTAGAAGGGTTGGTGGAGTATCTTATCAAGTTCCAGTAGAAGTTCCACCTCACAGACAACAATCCTTAGCAATACGATGGTTGGTAAGAAGTGCAAGAGAAAGAAAGGGTAAATCCATGATAGAAAAATTGGCAATGGAATTGATTGATGCAAAAAATAATATGGGTGGTGCTATTAAGAAGAAAGAAGATACCAGAAAAATGGCAGAAGCTAACAGAGCTTTTAGTCATTATCGTTGGTAAAATTATCAATAATTTTATTGGGAGAAAAGTATGCCAAGAGAAATACCATTAGATCGTTATAGAAACATAGGAATCATGGCTCATATTGATGCGGGTAAAACAACTACAACAGAACGCATCTTGTATTATACGGGAAAAACGTATAAAATTGGAGAGGTACACGAAGGTACCACAGAAATGGACTGGATGGAACAAGAAAAAGAACGTGGTATTACTATTACATCTGCAGCTACAACTACGTTCTGGAATGGAATGGAAAAGCAGTTTAAACCCCATCGAATCAATATTATCGATACACCAGGGCACGTAGATTTTACCGTAGAGGTAGAACGTTCTTTAAGAGTATTGGATGGTGCAATTGCTGTTTATGATGGTGTTGCAGGGGTTGAACCTCAAACAGAAACCGTTTGGCGGCAAGCAGATAAATACAATGTTCCGCGAATCTGTTTTATCAACAAACTTGATAGAATGGGAGCTGACTTTTTCTTCTGTGTTAACAGTATTAAAGAACGATTAGGTGCAAATGCAGTTCCAATCCAGTTACCCATTGGATCAGAAGCGGATTTTAAAGGTATAGTTGATTTAATTAACAACAGAGCAATTATTTGGACAGGTGATGAATTAGGAGCAAAGTTTGAATTCCAACCAATACCTGATGATTTAAAAGATTTAGCAGAAGAATATCGTTCTAAATTAGTAGAATCAGCTGTTGAATGCGATGACCAATTATTGGAAAAGTACTTAAATGATGGCGAAATCTCAGTAGAAGAATTAAAAAGAGCAATCCGTAAAGGTACACTAGAAAAAAAATTGTTCCCAGTATTATGTGGTGCTGCTTTTAAAAATAAAGGTGTCCAACCACTTCTAGATGCTGTTGTGGATTTTCTACCTTCTCCTATTGATATTGCACACGTAAGAGGAATCGATCCAAATACTGGGGAAGAAATCGAACGAAAAACCGACGATAATGAACCATTTTCTGCATTAGCATTTAAAATCATGTCCGATCCTTATGTAGGTAAATTGACGTTTTTTAGAGTTTATTCTGGAACATTAAAAAAAGGATCGTATATATATAATTCTACAAAAGGAAAAAAAGAAAGAATTGGACGTTTGTTGTTGATGCACGCAAACCAACGCGAAGAGATTGATGAAGTAAATGCAGGTGATATTGCAGCAGCAGTGGGGTTAAAAGATACAACTACTGGTGATACATTGTGCGACGAAAATAAACCTATCGTATTAGAAAGCATGACATTCCCAGAACCAGTAATTGATCTAGCAATTGAGCCATTAACAAGAGCGGATCAAGATAAATTAGGAACAGCTCTAATGAAGTTAGCAGAAGAGGATCCTACGTTTAGAGTAAAAACAGATCACGAGACAGGACAAACAATTATCTCTGGAATGGGCGAATTACATTTAGAGATTATTGTAGATAGGTTAAAAAGAGAATTCAAAGTCGAAGCAAACGTTGGTAAACCACAAGTAGCATACAGAGAAACAATTACAGGTTCAGCAGAAGTAGAAGGAAAATATATAAAACAAACTGGTGGTCGTGGTCAGTATGGACATGTTTGGATTCGCGTAAAACCGAATGAACCAGGTAAAGGTTATCAATTTATCAACTCTATTGTAGGTGGTGTTATTCCAAAAGAATACATTCCTGCTGTTGATAAAGGAATACAAGAAGCAATGCAAACTGGTGTATTAGCTGGATACCCAGTTGTTGACATAAGTGTTGAATTGTTTGATGGTTCTTACCACGAAGTTGACTCTTCAGAAATGGCATTTAAAATTGCAGCTTCTATGGCATTTAAAGATGCATGTAAAAAAGCAAACCCTGTTCTACTCGAACCAATTATGGATGTAGAAGTCGTTACACCAGAAGATTATATGGGTGATGTTGTAGGTGATTTAAACAGAAGAAGAGGAAGAATTTTATCTATGGATCAAAGAGGAAATGCAAGGGTAATAAAAGCAGAAGTACCTTTGGCAGAGATGTTTGGTTATGCAACAGATTTAAGAAGTTTTACCCAAGGTAGAGCTTCTTACACAATGAAGTTTAAACATTACGAGCAAGTTCCAGCAAATATTGCAAATGAGATCATTGCAAAAGTATCTGTGTAAAACAGATACTTTTTTTAATTTTTTACGTAATTTACTTAAAATTAAGTAGACATAAAAACAGATTAAAAAAAATTAACTATCTCAACATTGCAATAAAAAAGTAAAAAAAATTTATAAAAAAGGGTAAAGTTATGGCAAAAGAAAAATTTGATAGATCGAAACCACATTTAAACATAGGAACAATAGGCCATGTTGACCATGGTAAAACAACATTAACAGCAGCTATTACTCATGTATTAGCTAAGTACAAAGGTGGAAGAAATAAACCAGTAAAGTATGATGAAATTGATAATGCACCAGAAGAGAAAGAAAGAGGTATTACAATTGCAACATCTCATCAAGAGTACGAAACAGAAAAAAGACACTATGCACATGTTGACTGTCCAGGTCACGCTGACTATGTGAAAAACATGATTACTGGTGCAGCTCAAATGGATGCTGCTATATTGGTTGTGTCAGCAGTAGATGGACCAATGCCTCAAACACGTGAGCATATCTTGTTAGCAAGACAAGTTGGTGTTCCATATATTGTAGTTTTCTTGAATAAAGTCGACGCGTTGGCACCAGATGAAAGAGAAGAAATGGTAGAATTAGTAAAAGAAGAAGTAAAAGATCTATTAGTAAAATATGGTTTTCCAGCAGATACTCCAATGATAGCAGGTTCTGCTTTAAAAGCCCTCGAAGGTGATCCCTCCGAAATTGGAGAGCAAGCAATATTAAAGTTAATGGAAACTGTGGACAATTATGTTCCAGAGCCCAAAAGAGATATCGATAAGCCATTCTTAATGCCTGTTGAAGACGTATTCTCTATTACAGGTCGTGGTACAGTTGCAACAGGAAGAGTAGAAACTGGTAAACTAAACATAAACGATGAAGTTGAAATTGTAGGTTTAAGACCCACTCAAAAAACAGTTGTAACTGGTATAGAAATGTTTAGAAAACAACTCGATTATGCTCAAGCGGGAGATAACATTGGAGCATTGTTAAGAGGTCTTAAAAAAGAAGATGTAGAAAGAGGACAAGTTTTGGCAAAACCTGGTACGATTACACCACACAAAAAATTCAAAGCAGAAGTTTATGTATTAAAGAAAGAAGAAGGTGGAAGGCATACACCATTCCAAAACAACTATCGTCCACAATTCTATTTTAGAACAACGGATGTGACTGGAACAATCAAATTACCAGAGGGTGTAGCAGTTGTAATGCCTGGTGATAATGTAAACTTAGAAGTAGAATTGATCTACCCAATTGCTATGGATAAAGGTTTAAGATTTGCTATTAGAGAAGGTGGTAGAACTGTTGGATCTGGTGTTGTAACAGAGATTATTGAATAACAATAAAAGGAAAGGGGAATGGAAACAAAATCTAGAAGAATAAGAATTAAATTAAAATCTTTTGATCACAAATTAATAGATAAAGCTGCACTTGACATTGTTACAGCAGCAAAAAGGAATGGAGCCAAAGTTTCTGGACCCATTCCTCTTCCTACATCGATAGAGCGATTTACTGTGTTACGTTCTGTGCATGTGAATAAAAAATCAAGAGAACAATTCGAGATAAGAACACATAAAAGATTAATCGACATAATTGATCCTAATGAACAAGTAACAGAAGCATTGAGTAAATTAAAGTTACCTGCTGGTGTACAGGCACAAACTTTAAAAACAAAAAGAAAATAGTTAGGAGAATTAAAATGGCAAAAGGTCTAATTGGAAGAAAAATTGGTATGACAAGAATCTTCGACGAAAATAAGAACGAAACGCCTGTAACAATAATAGAGTGTGGTCCATGTTATGTATCAGAAATAAGAACAAAAGATAAACATGGATACGATGCAGTACAGTTGGCTTTTTTAAAAACAAAAGAAAAACATTTAACAAAACCAGAGTTGAATCATTTAAAGAAAAATAATTTACCCCCGTTTAAAATACTAAGAGAATTTAGAGATTTTGGACAAGATGTTCAAATTGCTCAAGAAATTAATGTATCTATATTTCAAAAGGGACAAATTGTAAAAATCCAAGGAAAAACCAAAGGCAAAGGATTCCAAGGAGTTATAAAGAGACATGGATTTGGTGGTGGTAGAATGACTCATGGTTCTAAATTCCATCGAGCACCAGGTTCCTTAGGAGCTAGTACTTTCCCATCGGAAGTAGTTAAAGGTAAAAGAATGCCTGGAAGAATGGGAGCAAATACAGTAACAATAAGAAATTTAGAAATCGTAGATATTGACGAAGAAAATAATCTATTATTCGTTAAAGGTTCAGTACCAGGACCCAAAAAATCTATTTTAAAAATAGAGGTGTTAAAATGATTTTAGAAACACTAAGTAAAGAAAGAAAAATCATCCTACTCGACGAAAATGGTAATCAAATAGGAACAGAAAGTCTAATAGATGATATAATTATTGAAAATGATAAAATTTCTTTAAGCTTAATACATGAAGTATTAGAAGCTGAACGATGGAATAGAAGACAAGGAACAAGAAAAACAAAAACGCGAAGCGAAGTTTCTGGTGGTGGGAAAAAACCATATAGACAAAAAGGAACTGGACATGCACGTCAAGGTTCAATACGTGCTCCTCAATTTAGAGGCGGTGCAACTGTATTTGGACCTCAACCACAAGACTTTTACAAAAAAATCAACCCAAAAATGAGAAAAGTTGCTTTAAAACAATTGTTAAACTTGAAAGCAGCACAAAATGCCTTATATAGAATAAAAGCATTCAACTTAAATAACTTTTCTACAAAAACTGTTTACAATACATTAAAGAATGCAAATCTAATCCCATCGAATACAATAACTTTGCTATATAATGATGACGAACCTTATTTATTTAAATCTGCAAATAATATTGCATTATTAAAGCTTGTATCATCGATTCGACCAACTCTTCCAGAATTATATTTCAACAGTATCTTATTATTTACAGATAAAGCTTATCAAGATTTTATAAATATTTTAAAAAATTAGAGGTGTAGTATGGAAATTGATAAAATATTAATCATGCCTTATGTAACAGAAAAAACGGAAATGTTAAACCAAAATTCTAAAAAAGGACAAGTAGTTGTATTTAAAGTTCATAAAAAAGCGACGAAAACGATGATAAAACAAGCGATCTATGAATTATATAAAGTAAAAGCGATGAAGGTAAACATCATCAATCAACCATACAGAAAAACAAGGTTTAGAAATATTGTTACAAAAAAACCAGGTTTTAAAAAAGCAATTATAACATTAGAGCCAGGTAAAACAATTAAGTTTGAATAAAAGAGGTAGAAGATGCCAATAAAAAGATTAAAACCATATACACCAACAACTAGATATCAGACTTATTACGATTTTAGAAATTTAGATAAAGTTGAACCAAAAAAATCTTTATTACAAGTTTTGAATTATACAGCTGGTCGAAATTCTCAAGGAAGAATAACTGTTTGGCATAGAGGTGGAAGACATAAAAGAAAATATCGAATCATCGATTTTAAAAGAGATAAATTCGATATAGAAGGAACAGTTGTAAGCATTGAATATGATCCAAATAGAACAGCACATATTGCATTAATAAAATATCCCGACGGTGAATATAGATATATAATAGCACCAGATGGTATACAAAAAGGTGATAAGATAATTTCTTCGAATAATGCTCCAATTAGAATTGGAAATTGTTTACCATTGGAAAAAATACCACCAGGTACAAATATTCATAATATTGAATTACAACCTGGTAAAGGTGGACAATTGTGTAGAGCAGCTGGATCTTATGCAACATTAGCAGGATTTGATGAAGAATACGCTATAATTAAATTACCTTCTTCTGAATTAAGGAAAGTGTTAAAAACATGTAGAGCTACCATTGGAGAAGTAAGTGGAAAAGATCACAATTTAGTAGTTTTTGGAAAAGCTGGTCGTAAGCGTTGGATTGGAATAAGACCAACTGTTCGTGGTGTTGCAATGAACCCAATCGATCACCCACATGGTGGTGGAGAAGGTCGAGGTAAAGGTAACCATCCACAAACTCCTTGGGGACAACCAACATTGGGTTATAAAACAAGAAAGAAAAGAAAACATACAAATGCTCTAATTATAGAACGAAGAAAATCCAAAAGAAAAAAATAATTAGGAGATAAAAATGGCACGTTCATTAAAAAAGGGACCATTTATAGATGATCATTTAATGAAAAAGGTCTTAAAAGCTAAAGAAACAAATGACAGAAAACCAATCAAAACATGGTCAAGAAGATCTACAATATTTCCAGAAATGATTGGATTAACGTTTTTAGTTCACAATGGAAAAAACTTTATACCAGTATATGTAACAGAACAAATGGTAGGTCATAAATTAGGTGAATTTGCACCAACAAGAACTTATAGAGGTCATACCTCAATGGATAAAAAATTAAAAAAATAGTGGGTAATGAATATGGAAGCAAAAGCAGTTTCAAATTTTTTAATGATAAGTCCTAGAAAATTGCGCTTAGTAGCAGATGAAGTTAGAGGTTATTTAGTAAACGATGCCCTAAGTATTTTGAGAAATATGACCAAAAAAGGCGCAAGATTGCTAGAAAAAGCAATCATATCTGCAAAAGCAAATTATTTAAATTTAAACCCAAATGCAGATGAAAATAAATTATATATTAAAAAATTATATGTAGATCAAGGTCCAACATTAAAAAGATTTAGACCAAGAGCACGTGGTAGAGCATTTAGAAGATTAAAAAGAACTAGTAAAATTGTTGTAGTAATATCAGAATAGAAGGAATGAGTTATGGGACAAAAAGTTAATCCAATAGGTTTAAGATTAGGCATAAATAAAACATGGAATTCCCTTTGGTACGAAAACGAAAAATATAAAGATTATTTGCACGAAGATTTAATCATAAAAGATCATATTAAAAATTCTTATCCAAAAGGTACGATTGTAAATATCTTAATAAAAAGAGTGATGGATAGAATAAATGTTACAATCGAAACTGTACGACCTGGAATGGTGATTGGAAATAAAGGAACAAAAATAGAAATTATCAAACAAGAACTAAAAGAAAAAATTAACAATCCAAACATAAATATATCTATTAAAGAAAAAAGAAACCCAGAAACAATAGCACAAATTATCGCAGATAATGTAGCTGAACAAATCGAAAAAAGAATGCCATACAAAAGAGCGATGAAGTCTGCAATTCGAGCTGCAAGAAGAGGTGGTGTAGTCCAAGGAATAAAAGTTATGGTATCTGGGCGTTTGAATGGTGTAGATATGGCAAGGACAGAATATTATATCGATGGAAGGGTTCCTTTACATACCTTACGTGCTGATATAGATTATGCATTAAGTGAAGCTTTAACAACTTATGGTATCATTGGTGTTAAAGTTTGGGTTTACAAAGGTGACATTATAGAACCTAAAAAAAATTTTAGTACATTAGAACTAGCAGAAAATTAAGCCATCGTATGTAGGAGATAAAAAATGTTGAGTCCAAAAAGAGTAAAATATCGTAAAAGACAAAAAGGACGACTAAAAGGTGTATCATCGAGAGGTAGTCGTGTAGCGTTTGGAGAATACGGTCTAAAAGCAATTACTGGTGCTAGAATTACAGCTCGACAAATCGAAGCAGCAAGACGAACTATTTCAAGACATATAAAACGTGGTGGAAAATTATGGATTAGAATCTTCCCAGATTATCCAGTGACAAAAAAACCAGCAGAGACAAGGATGGGTTCAGGTAAAGGAAACCCTGAATACTGGGTAGCTATTGTAAAACCAGGAAGAATTATGTTCGAAATAAGTGGAATTCCAGAAGAAACAGTAAAAGAAGCATTTCGTTTAGCAAGCCATAAATTGCCAGTAAAAACTGTGGTGGTAAAAAAAGAAACAATTTAGTCTGTTTAGTGGAGGGAAAAAATGGCAAAAAATAAATTACATGAATTATCTAATGAAGAGTTAAACTTACAGCTTAAATCCAAGAAAGAAGAACTTTTAAAATTACGGTTTTCGTTAGGTGTTACAAGAATGCTTCAAAATCCAGCTCATTACAGAAAATTAAAAAAGGATATTGCAAGAATTCTAACAATCCTAAGAGAAAGAGAATTAAAAGAGCAAATAAAAAAATAGGGTATTGATATGACAGAAGTGAAAAAAAAGAAAAATTTAAAAATTGTTCAAGGTAAAGTTATATCAGACAAAATGAATAAAACAAGAGTTGTATTAATAGAAAAAAATGTTTTGCACCCATTGTATAAAAAGGTGATAAAACGTTCCAGAAAAATCAAAATGCATGATGAAAATAATGAAACAAAAGTGGGCGATATAGTTCAAGCAATAGAAACTAGACCATTGTCTAAAGAAAAACGCCATACATTATACAAAATAATTTCTAGAGGAGAAGAGCAATGATTCAAGAACAAACCATATTGAACGTAGCAGATAATACCGGAGCTAAAAAAGTAATGTGTATTAGAGTACTCGGTAGTTCAAAGAAAAAATATGCAGGAGTTGGCGATATTATTGTTGTTGCAGTAAAAGAAGCACTACCAGAATATGGTTTAAAGGACTCAAGAGGAAAAAAAGTTCATAATAAAGCGGTTCAAAAAGCAGTAATTGTAAGAACTAAAAAGGAAATCAAAAGACCAGATGGTTCTATTATTAGGTTTGATGACAATGCCTGTGCTTTAATAGATGAAAAAATGAATCCCAAAGGAACAAGAATTTTTGGCCCAGTGGCACGTGAGCTAAGAGATAAAGACTTTAAGAAGATTATTTCATTAGCACCAGAAGTTGTGTAAGAGGTAAAAAATGGATAGAAGAAGGTTACAAAAATTAGCAAGAGAAAACCCAAAGTTATACAATAAATTAAAGCATAAAAAAACAAAACTAAAAGTGAATGACGAAGTAATTGTGATTACTGGAAAACACAAAGGTAAAAGAGGAAAAATTCTTTATATAGATCGATTGAGAGATAGAGTCATTGTTCAAGGTGTGAATAAAATTAAAAAATATGTAAGACCAACACAAGAGAATCCACAAGGTGGTATTATAGAAGTGGAAGCACCAATTCATATTTCTAACGTAATGTTTTATGATCCAAAATCTAAGAGTGGTGTACGTATAGGTTATAAGTTTGAAGATGATAAAAAAATTCGCATAGCTCGTGGTAAAAAAGGTGGAAATCGAGAAATCGACTGAGGAGTAAAGTATGCCAGTATTAAAAGATATATATATTAACGAAGTTGTACCAAAGCTAAAAGAAAAATATAACTATAAAAATATCATGCAAGTACCAAGAATAGAAAAAGTAACTTTAAACATAGGTATTGGTAATGCACCATCTAACCCAAAATTATTAGAATCTGCAATGGAAGAATTAGCGTTGATTACAGGACAAAGACCTGTAAAAACAAAGGCAAAAAAATCAATTGCAGCATTTAAAATAAGAGAGGGTATGAATATAGGTTGTATGGTTACATTGAGAAGAGATAGAATGTGGGAATTTCTATATAAACTAATCAAAGTAGCATTACCTCGTGTTCGCGACTTTCGTGGGCTTAGTCCACGTTCTTTCGATGGAAGAGGAAATTATAATTTCTCTATAAAAGAGCAGATCATTTTCCCAGAAATTAACATCGATAAAGTAGATTTTTATCATGGAATGAATATTACAATCACAACAACTGCAAAAACAGATGAAGAAGCAAGAACTCTATTAGAATATCTAGGGTTCCCATTGAAAAAAGATTAATGGAGGATAGTAATGGCAAGAAAAGCAATGATGGAAAAAGCGAAACGAAAACCTAAATTTAAAGTAAGACAAAAAAATCGCTGTCCATTTTGTGGAAGACCAAGAGGGTATTTAAGAAAATTTGGAATGTGTAGAATTTGTTTTAGGAAAAAAGCTGGTTTTGGAGAAATTCCAGGTGTAATCAAAGCTTCTTGGTAATCATAATTTAAAGGAGAAATATATGGCAATATCTGACCCAATAGCAGACATGTTAACAAGAATTAGAAATGCGCAAATGGCAAAACACGAACAAGTACAAGTACAATACTCAAGAATTAAAGAAGAAATTTTAAAAATTTTAAAAAATAGTGGCTTTATATCAGATTATCAAGTTTTAAGAGATGGAAACAAAGCTGATATTATCATAAAATTAAAATATTATAACAATAAACCAGTAATAGCTGGATTGGAACGGGTATCAAAACCAGGAAGAAGAATTTATATAAAAGCAGATGAAATTCATCCTGTTATGAATAATAGAGGATTAGCAATCGTTTCTACTTCGAAAGGAATAATGCCAGCTATGAAAGCTAAAAAATTAGGTATTGGTGGAGAGGTTATCTTAAAAGTTTGGTAATCTGTATAAACGAGGTGAAATATGTCAAGGATAGGAAAATTACCCATTGAAATACCCAAAGGTGTAGAAGTAAAAATCAACAACGATATAGTAACAATCAAAGGTCCATTAGGACAATTAAGTCAAAAAATCCCAACAGATATTCAAGTAAAAATAGAAAATAATCTTATTAAAGTCGAACGAAAAAATGATCTAAAACAAACAAAAGCTCTACATGGTTTGATTAGATCGCTACTTAAAAATCATATAATTGGTGTAACGACAGGATGGACAAAAAAGCTTCAATTAGTTGGAGTTGGGTTTAGAGCAAACTTAAAAGGAAATACGTTAGTATTATCGTTAGGATTTTCTCATGATGTAAATTTTGATTTACCTAGTGATGTAAAAGCAAAAGTTGACCAACAAGTAAAAATAGAATTAACAGGAATAGATAAACAAAAAGTTGGACAAGTTGCAGCAGTAATTAGAGGTTTAAAACCACCAGAACCTTACAAAGGTAAAGGAATACGTTACGAAGACGAAGAAATTATAAGAAAAGCTGGAAAAACTGGTAAAGGTAAATAATTCATTTAGGGTGTGATTATGAATAGACTAAAACAAAAGTATGAGCGATTGGAAAGAAGAAAAAAAAGAGTAAAATTTAGTACAATATCCAAGGATCCAGAAAGAAAAAGGTTAATAATCCTTAAAACAAATCGTTATTTATATGCTCAAATTGTGGATAATCAAACTGGTAAAACATTGATCAGTGTAGGTACATTCAGCAAAGAATTAGGTCTACCAGATGCAGAAAATAAAAAAAATCTAGATGCGGCAAAAAAGTTAGGACAATACATAGCAAAATTAGCCTTAGAGAAAGGTATTAATAAAGTATATTTAGACAGAAGAGGAAAAAAATATACTGGTAGAATAGCAGCATTCGCAGATGCAGCGAGAGAAGCAGGATTACAATTTTAAGGGGTAAGTTATGATAATAAAAGAACAACCAGAGCAATCCATAGAAAAAGTTGTAAAGATCAATCGAGTCACAAAAGTAGTTCGTGGTGGTAGAAGGTTTTCCTTCAATGCCTTAGCAGTAGCAGGAAATGGAAACGGAAAAGTAGGAATTGGTTTTGGTAAAGCAAAAGAAGTACCAGAAGCGATTCGAAAAGCAATTGAGCAAGCGAAAAAAAACATGGTACAGGTTTCTATTACCCCGCGAAAAACTATCCCACATGAAATCATGGCTGAATTTAAAGCAACAAAAGTTTGGATGAAGCCCGCAACCCCTGGTACAGGAATTATTGCAGGAGAATCAGTTAAAGCTGTTTTAGAAGCAGCTGGAATCCATGATGTCTTAACAAAAGTAATTGGTTCTAAAAATTATTTAAATGTTGTTAAAGCAACATTATTAGCATTACAACAATTAGAAACTCCTATTGAATCTGCAAAAAAGCGTGGGATTACATTACACCAATTATTTGGAAATAATGATTGATTTTAGGAGACGACAATGTCAGTTTTAAAATTAAAGGATCAAGGTGTGAAGAAAATTAAAATAACCTTAAAAAAAAGTTTGATAGGGAAAATCCCAACTCATAGAGCAACTGTAAAAGCGTTAGGTTTACGAAAAATCGGAAAAAGTAGAATCATAGACATGTCCAATAATGCCCTTGTTGGAATGGTAAAACAAGTAGAATATATGTTAGATATAGAGGTGATAGAATGAAATCGAACGAATTTTTAAAATTATCATCCATTAAACCTAAAAAAGAAAAGAAAAAAACCAAAAGACCTGTTGCTTTTATTGAATTAAAACCCTATCCCAATTCGAAGAAAAAGAAAGTAAGAGTAGGTAGGGGAGAAGGATCTGGAGCAGGTAAGACTTCTGGTAGGGGACAAAAAGGTCAAAAATCAAGAACAGGTTACTCTAAAAAAATTGGGTTCGAAGGCGGTCAAATGCCTTTATATAAAAGAATCCCAAAACGTGGTTTTAAAAACCCCTTTAAAAAAGAATTCAAAATCATCAATTTATTTATGTTAGAAAAAAAAGGATTACAAGGGGATATTACAATTCAGACCTTAGTAGAGAATAAGTTAATCAAAGATTCTAATGTTCAAGTAAAATTATTAGGAACGGGAGAAATTTCTAAACCTATCAATATACAAGTACATGCTGCTTCTAAAAACGCTATTGAAAAAATAGAAGCAAAAGGTGGAAAAGTAGAAATTATCCAAGAAAAATAATATGAGCACATTACTAACAATTTTTCGTATCGAAGATTTAAGAAAAAAGATATTTTATACATTAGGTTTATTAGTCGTTTATCGATTTGGATCCTTTATTACAATTCCTGGTGTGGATCCAATCGCAGTGGCAAATGCTAAACCAAGAGGCCAAAGTATTCTTGATGTGGTAGATATATTCTCTGGTGGAGCGTTATTTAAACTGTCAATATTTTCGCTTGGTATAATGCCCTATATTTCTTCTTCTATCATAATGAGTTTATTAACAGTAATTATTCCACAGTTGGCACAATTACAAAGAGAAGGCGAATATGGAAGAAGAAAAATTAATCAATATACCAGATTAGGAACAGTTGTACTCTGCGCTATACAATCTTTATTTATTTTATTGTGGGCTGTGGATCAAACTAGTAGAGATGGTATGCCATTAGTAGCCGAAGTTATGCCAAGAGGATTATTCTATGTAGTTGGTATGATTGCAATAACCACAGGTACCCTTGTTTTAATGTGGATGGGTGAACAAATTACAGAACGTGGAATTGGTAATGGTGTTTCTTTAATTATATTTGCAGGAATTATAGCGCGATTACCAACAAATATAATTAAAATGATTCAAGATACATCAGTAAAGTTTTTTGATATATTTATTTTATTTATTTTATTTATCATTTTGATTGCATTGACTGTAATATTATCTCAGGGAGTAAGAAAGATTCCTCTTCAATATGGAAAGAGAATTCAAGGTAGAAGAATGGTTCAAGCTCAAAGTCAGAGTTTACAGTTTAAGTTAAATTCGGCTAACGTTATGCCAATCATTTTCGCTTCTTCTTTACTACTTTTTCCTCAAACAGTTTTTGGAATGTTAGGAAACCAAGCGCAAGCATGGATTGGTTGGCAAATTCTACAACAATGGTTAAATCCATTTGCTCCAACGATTTGGCAACAATTACCCTATTATATTATCTATTCATCTTTGATAATTTTCTTTGCTTATTTCTATACAGCTATATATATCAATCCACAAGAATTAGCAGAAAACTTAAAAAAATATGGTGGTTATATTCCAGGTATTAGACCGGGAGCACAAACCAAAGAATATTTAGAGCGGCTATTAAATAGGATTATATTACCAGGAGCAATTTTTCTATCTGGACTTGCAATAGCACCTTATTTGATCATAAACTTAATGGATTTAAAAGCAAACCAAAATATACAAGGCTTAGCATATACATTTGGTGGGACATCACTACTCATTATGGTTGGGGTTGCACTCGATACATTAAAGCAAATCGAAGCTCAACTTATAATGAGGAATTATCAAGGATTTATGAAAAAAGGAAAACTTAAAGGAAGGATAAGATGAATATCATAGTTTTTATGGGTCCACCAGGCGCAGGTAAGGGTACACAGGCTAAAAGAATTTGCGAAACATTAAGCATTCCTCAGATTTCTACTGGGGATATATTGCGAAAATCCATCCAAGATGGAACAGAATTAGGAAAATTAGCGAAAAGTTACATCGATAAAGGAGAACTAGTTCCAGATTCTGTGGTAGTAGGTATAGTTGCAGAAAGAATCAAACAAGATGATTGTAAAAATGGCTTTCTTTTAGATGGGTTCCCTAGAACCATTAACCAAGCAGAAGAATTAGAGAAATTGTTAGACTCCCACAATAAAAAAATCAATGTAGTGATAAACCTAGATGTTCCGGAAGAAGAATTGGTACAACGTTTATTGAATCGTGCTAAGATAGAGAATCGAACAGACGATACAGAACCGGTAATAAGAAATCGTATGAAGACATATTTTGATCAGACATATCCATTGATTCAATATTATCAAAAAAAAGGGTTATTAAAAAACATCAATGGAACTGGAACAATCGAAGAAATAACTTCTAGAATTATGCAGGTTATTAAAAATTAAGATGACAGAAACAAACATTTAAAAAAACTGGATCATTACAATATGCCAAAAGAAGAACCAATAGTAGTAGAAGGAAAAGTAATCGAGAATCTACCAAATGCAATGTTTAGAGTAGAGTTGGACAATGGTCATAAAGTATTGGCACATATTTCTGGAAAAATGAGAATGCACTATATAAGAATTCTTCCAGGTGATAGAGTAAAAGTAGAACTATCGCCTTACGATTTAACACGAGGTAGAATAACTTTTCGTGTAAAGTAAAATATTATACAACTAATAGAGAGGACGAATATGAAAGTTCGAGCATCTGTAAAAAGAATTTGTAATCATTGTAAAATAATTCGAAGAAAAGGGGTTGTTAGAGTAATTTGTAAAAACCCAAAACATAAACAAAGACAAGGATAAAATTGGAGTAAAGTATGGCAAGAATTGCTGGTGTAGATTTACCTAAGGAAAAACGAGCAGAAATAGGGCTTACCTATATATTTGGAATTGGTCGTTCAAGAGCACAAAAAATATTGGATACGCTAAAGATTGATAGAAACAAAAAAATAAAAGATTTAACAGATCAAGAAATTGCTGCAATAAAAGATTTTATCGAAAAAAACTATCGTGTAGAAGGTGATCTTCGTACAGAAATAAGTTTAAACATAAAACGTTTGATTGAAATTGGTTGTTATAGAGGTTTACGTCATAGAATGGGCTTACCTGTAAGAGGTCAAAGAACTAGAACAAATGCACGAACACGAAAAGGTGCTAGAAAAACTGTACCTAACAAGAAAAAATAAGGAGATCATTAATGGCTACTAAGAAAAAGGAAAAGCGTAATGTACCTGTTGGAAGAATTTATATAAATGCAACTTATAACAATACAATCGTTACAGTAACAGACGAACAAGGAAATGTAATTTGTTGGGCAAGTGCAGGTCAATCTTTTAAAGGAACAAGAAAATCTACTCCATATGCTGCACAATTAACTGCAAAAGAAGCAATACAAAAAGCAAAAGAATTTGGATTACGGGAGGCTGATGTATTCGTTAAAGGACCTGGATTAGGTCGCGAATCAGCGATTAAGGCAATCGCTTCCGAAGGTATAAAAATCAGGTTAATTAAAGATATAACTCCTATACCCCATAATGGATGTAGACCACCTAAAAAACGAAGAGTATAAACATTAGAGGGGATTCAAAATGCGAGTTTTATTAAAACCCATCAAAAAACCAAAAGAATTAATTTACGAAACCATAGAAAGTCAACCCAATTACGGAAAATTTATAGCACAACCTTTCGAAAAAGGATTTGCAACTACCATAGGAAATGCACTTAGAAGAACTTTACTTTCTTCCATCGAAGGAAGTGCAATTACAGCAATAAAAATAGAAGGTGTAGAGCATGAATTTACTTCTATTCCTGGTGTATTAGAAGATGTATCAAGAATTATTCTAAACTTAAAAAAGGTTCGTTTAGTTTACGAAACAGAACATAAAGATGAGCCAAAAGTAATTCATATAGAGAAACGAGGTGCAGGCATATTTACTGCTGGTGATTTGGCAATTGATTCTTCAATTCAAATTTTAAATCCTGAATTAGTTATAGCAACATTAAACGAAGATGCAGAGCTAATTATGGATTTACAAATTGAGTATGGAAGAGGATATGTATCTGCGGAGGCATTCAAAAAAAATATAGAAGAAATTGGCACAATACCCATCGATGCGTTGTTTTCGCCTATTCAAAAAGTAAACTTTACAGTAGAAGAGTTAAGTAAAGGAACAAGAAATGAATACGAAAAGCTCATCATAGAAATTTGGACAGATTCTTCGATTAAACCGGAAGATGCATTAGGTCAATCTGCAAAAATATTAAAAGATCAACTTTCTGTATTTATTAATTTCGAAGAATCAGTAGATCAAAAAGAAGAAGACACTGAACTGCCAGAGATAGAAGAAGGCTTAAAACAAAATTTAGAACGTCATGTCGAAGAGTTAGAATTCTCTGTAAGAACATTATCACTATTAAAATCATTAGAAATAGAATATGTAATTGATTTAGTAAAAAAACAAGAGGATGAATTTCAAAAATCAAAACATTATTCTCAGGAATGCATTGAAGAAATAAAAGAAAAATTAAGAAATTTAAATTTAGAATTAGGAATGAAAGATATACCCTTTATTCGAGAAACATAATTTTTTTACGAGAGGATACCAATGAAAAAAGGTAATAAAACTAAAAAACTTAACAGAGTAACATCTCATAGGAAAGCTATGTTAAGAAACATGGCTACTAGTTTATTAGAACATGAGCAAATCATCACAACAAGGGCAAAAGCAAAGGTATTAAAATCATTTGTAGAGCATTTAATAACTAGGGCTAAATATAATTTAGACGAAAATTTACCACCAGAAAAAAAATTGCACAACAAAAGATATGTAATGAGGTTTATTAAAAACAGAAAAATTGTAGTAAAACTTTTCGAAGATATTGCAAAACGAAATGCAAACAGAAATGGTGGCTATACAAGAATTATTCATTTACCAGAAAGAAAAAGCGATAGTGCTCAAATGTCTATTATCGAGCTCGTAGAAAAACAAAAATTAAAACGAATCCCAAGAAGAGAATTGAAAAAACAAAAAGAATTACAAGAAAAAGAAGCATTAGAAACGTTAGCGCGTAAAAAAGAAAAGAAAGAATCTGACGTTACTCAAGTTAAGAAAAAACAAGATAAATGGTATCATAAGTTTAGGTTTGGAAAGAAGAAAGAAGAAGAAAAATCAGAATAATCTAAAAAAAGGCGCATTTCGCGCTTTTTTTTTATATATAATACATAAGAAAATCTTTGTTATTTTCCATCTTATTCATGAATTCGATAAGATTAATCGATAGCATATCTTTAATCTTGAGGTCAATCTCTTTCCAGAATAAACCAGCATCTCCTTGAACAATGTCACTTTTAGAATCAATTATACTTAATGATCCTTCTAAACATTCTAATATTTCGTACAGAGTTATATTTTCTGGTGGTTTTGCCAACCTATAACCACCTTCTGCACCTCTAATACTTTTTACGAAGCCACATTTTCTTAAACTATTGATAATCTGTTCAAGGTATTTTATGGGTATATTTTGCCTTACCGAAATCTCTTTCGATTTAATCAAAGTATTAGAATTATAATACTTAGCAAGATCGATCATAATCTTAATTCCATATCTACCTTTGCTTGTGATTTTCATTAATACCAAAAAAATATGATTTGTATAGTTTTAAAGTAAATAAATTTAAAACATTGTGATGCTTCACAACAAACGAATTATTTTATAGTTGCATCTAAAAGTATTGAATAAATCGTGTATAAGAAAATTTAGGAATAAAATTAAAATGAAGCTTAAATATTATATATTATTTATAAAAATAATTATATTATATATTATAATAATTAATTTATTACCCATAGAATCGAGGATTCAAGACTATACTGGAAAAAAAATTAAATCCATAAAAATATATGGCATAAATGTAATTTCCGAATACGATGTTAGAGACTCATTACCCTTTAAAGAAGGTTCTATCTTAAAAGAACAAGATTTTAACACAGCTGTTCAAAACTTATACAATACAGGAAATTTCGAAAACGTAAAAATCTATGCAAAACTTTTAAACGAAGGAGAAGTTCAGATTAACATTGTTTTAAAAGAATTACCAAGAATCGAAGAAATAAAAATTATTGGAGAAGAAGGGTTATACGAAGCAGATTTAAAAACATTGTTGCCCTTTAAAGAAGGTGATGTTTATAACCCACAAGATGTAAAAAATGGTGTTGATGTTCTTAAAACAAAATATCTAAAAGAAGGATATTTTCTTGCAACTATTTGGTATAAAACAGAAATAAAAGATGATGGTGTTTATGTTAAATATTATATCGACGAAGGAAAAAACATACCGATTTCTAAAATCAACATTATTGGTTTAAAAAATTTAAATCCTAACGAAATCTTGAGTATACTCGAGCAAAAAGAAGAAGGATTTTTCGAAGATGGAATTTTTCAAGAATCAAAATTCGAAGAAGATAAATTTCGCATTATTGCATATGCTAAGTCAAAGGGATATGTTAATGCAGAAATAGATCCAGACGGCACAAATTTCGAAATCCGATGGAAAAATCCCAAAAAGAAGGAAGAAGGAAGAGTCGTTATAGTCAATTACAAAATTATCGAAGGAGAAATTCGATATTTTGGTGGTTATTCTATCGAACATGATCCTCTCTATATCAATAGAGAGTTGAATCCACCAGAAAGAAAAGATAAAAGTAAAATCAGACCCGTGTACGAACCTTCTGTTTTATTAATGATGTTGGAATTTCAACCAGAAAATGCAGGAGATATCTTCGACGAAACACGTTTTTTTAGAGATAGAAATACACTACAACAAGCGTACTCAACTCAGGGGTATGTATTCGCGCAAATTCAACCATATTACACAAATTTTCCATTAACAAAAGAAAATATTAATAAATATAAATTATGTCAGAAGATTGAAATTCCCAAAACAGAAGAAGAAAAAAACTGTAAAAATATAGCAAATAGTCTCGATTTAGAAAAACTCGAAATGCTCTTAAAAAAAGATCCGAGAAACGAAGGAATTATTCTAAGACATGTTCATTTTGTTATCAGAGAAAATAACCGTGCATACATAGAAAACATTATTATAAAAGGAATGACTAAAACAAAAGAAAAGGTTATTCGAAGACAACTTTTGATTAAAGAAGGACAATTGTTTAATTCTGCTCTTGTAGAAAAAAGTAGAGAAAGAATCTATAACTTAGGTTATTTTAAAGAAGTGAACTTAGAAATGAGACCTGGTTCTGATGATAAACACATGAACTTGATTATTAGTGTAGAAGAACAACCAACTGGTTCAATAACATTAGGTGGTACTTATGGAACCCAATCAGGATTTTCTGTTTTTACAGAATTAGGAGAAAACAACCTTTTTGGAACAGGTCAAAGAATCTCTGGTAGATTGCAATATGGACCTAATGTAAGAACCATCAGTGTATCTTGGACAGAGCCTTGGTTCTACGAAAAGTGCGAAAACATAACTGGCAGATATTGGTTTTTTAAACAGAAATCTTTCGACGAAGCACCAGATTTTAAAACCTTGATAATTTTAATCGACAACTTTAAAAACGAAAACCCAACCTTAGCAACATCCTTAGAATTAGCAATAAAAGATGAATTAGAAATAAAAGATTTTTCTGCTGTAAAAACGGTACCGATAGAAACATTGGATAAACTTAAATGGAAAATTCGAACGAAATTATATGGTTTTGTCTCTAAAGAAGAGCAATGTTATCGAAGTGTACCAGAACCTTGGTCCTTATCTCTTTATGCTGGTTATAGTTCTCAAAAACTCGAAACTAATGCAATCAACATTAGTAATGATCCTTACGATTTATACGAAAGAGCTTTCTATGATTATAATGCATTTTCGTTAGGTGTTGGTGTTGGTCATGCTTTGGGAATCTATTGGTCACATTACCATCGTTATTCTCCATCTTGGTCTACGATTTCTAAGCCAACAGCACTAGCCGATAACACTGTAATCCAAAGAGCAAACATGGGATGGCAGTTTAAGTCTAGTTTAACGAATGGATTGTCTTATAGCTCAATCGATAACTATTTAAACCCAACTCGTGGTTCAAATTTTGATATATCTATAGAAACTGTTGGTCAATTCTTAGGTGGGGATGATCATTTTAATCGATATAAAATTCTGTTTATGAATTATCAACTCTTAGGTGATTATACATTTGGTGGTCTTATTAGAAATTATAAATTAAAGCGATGGGCTATAACATTAGAATCTCGCCTTTCGTTTACATTCACACACGAAACTACACCCTTTAATAAAAAACAAAATAAAGAATCAAATCCTTATCTAGAGCGAAGCGATAAATTGTTTTTAGGTGGATACGAAACCATTCGCGGATATGATTATGGAAACGATAGACAATTCCCACAACCTTGGTCCCAATTTGGTGGTGTCAACCATTTGCTACTTGGAAGTTTTGAGTTTCGATTCCCCATCGAACCTACAACTTTGTGGTTTGTGATGTTTTTAGATGCAGGTGGTGGATATATTAACTTAGGAGAATTAACTGGAAACGAAAAAGAGTATGTTCAAAAATACAAAGAAAATGTAAGAAAACTTTTTGAAGGACGAACGATCACAGAAATTTATCTAACCGATAAATACGATACAATTCGAAATACGAAATATTTCTACGATTCTCGTACAGATTGGAATGATCCAAGTAGATATGTTTTATCTCAAAGAAATGTAGCATTAGATCGACTTCTTTATTCTGTTGGTGTTGGAATAAGGGTACAAATACCTGTATTACCTATACGACTATTTTTAGCACAGAAGCGATATTATAAAAATGGGCAAATATTACCCATACCAAAAGATGATAAATTTAATTTTGTGTTTGGAATTGGTGATTATAGGTTTTAATCCTTATGCAACATAGAAAACCAGCAATATTAAGGTTAAAAAAATATCTTTTTAAATATAAGTTTCGCATAATGCTAGGAGTTTTCTTTGCTCTTATTGCATCTTTTTCTAACCTATTTTCTTTAACCTCGTTTGTTCCAATATTTAATGCATTAGGTTCCGAGCAAAAAATTCAAGTAATCGAAATAGGTCCGGAAGAAAAAAAGATCTACGAAAAATATAAAAATAACCTACCACTAGAGGATTACGAAAAATTGTATATCTTTTGGATAGATATAAAACAAAAAATCAACGCTTATTTTGAACCATACAATAATAAACAAATTGTTTATCAAATTATCTTAATTATAATACCAATTTATATATTAAAAATGATCAGTATTACTGCTTCTATATTTTTTCTTGGTACAGCAGGTTTTTATGCTACAAGAGATTTAAGAAATGATCTCTACGAAAAACTCAATCGATTAAATTTATCTTTTTTTGAACAAGAAAGAACTGGATATATAATGAGTCGTGTTGTTAACGATGTTCACCTAATATCGCGATCTATTTCGGTAGAATTTCAGGAAGCGATTGTAGACTTTTTTTATGTTGTAACTCATTTTATTCTTTTAATCTTAATTTCTTGGAAAATGCTTATCATTATACTGATAGGTGTTCCTATATTGATGATGCCTGTAAATAAATTTGCTCTAAAAGTCAAAAAGGCTGCTAAAAATCAGCAAGAACGTTTGTCCGATCTTTTAACCCACCTTCAAGAAATTATCTCTGGCGTTAGAGTAATACGCGCCTTCTCTATGGAAGATTTCGAAGAAATGCGGTTTAATCTAATAAACGAAAAATTATACAAAGATACTTTTAGAGGACATTATTATCATCAAGTAGGACCAGCAATAACAGAATTGGTTGTTACCATAATTGTAGTATTCTTTTTATCTTGGGGTGCTTACGAAATAACCAAAGGAGAAATTACCAAAGGTCATTTTTTCGCGTTTTTCTTTACATTGATGTTTATTATGAGACCTATAATCCAGACCTCTGTATCGTTGAATTTACTCGGTATTGTAGGAGCTGCGGCAGAACGTGTTTTCGAAATTTTCGATCATCCGAATGAATTTCAACAACCAAAAGATGTTCTACCTTTTACGGGATTAAAACAATCGATTAAATATCAACATGTATATTTTAACTATCCTACAAATCCCAAAGAAGAATATGTTCTAAAAGACATCAACATAGACATCCAAAAAAATCAAGTTATCGCATTGGTCGGTGAATCGGGTGGAGGGAAAACAACAATTGTCGATTTGCTTTTAAGGTTTTATGATCCTCAAAAAGGCGAAATCTTAATCGATGGTATTGATTTAAAAAAATACAACATTTATGATGTTCGAAAAAAGATTGGTATTGTCTCGCAGAATGTATTTTTGTTTAACACAACTATAAAAGAAAATATAACATTGTTTGATCAAACTAAATCAGACGAGGATGTCATCAATGTTTGTAAATTAGCTTATGCGCATGATTTTATCGAAAAACTACCAGATGGATACAATACATTGGTAGGAGAAAGAGGTGTAATGCTCTCTGGTGGAGAACGTCAAAGAATAGCTATTGCAAGAGCATTAATACATAATCCAGATATAATTATCTTAGACGAAGCAACCAGTGCATTAGATAACGAAAGCGAAAAAATGGTAGAAGAAGCAATAGAGACTGCAATCAAAAATAAAACTGTGATTATGATTGCACACCGATTAAGAACTGTTTATAGAGCGGATAAAATCTATGTAGTAGAAAAAGGAAGAATTGTAGAAGAAGGCACACACCAAGAGCTTTTAGAGAAAAATGGAGTTTATAAAAAATTATATGACTTACAATTCTCGTAAACTTACCCTATTAGAAAAATTTTATTTCTTTTTACACAAGAAAGTCTATGAATATCGATTAAAAAATCAAGTACACTTCGAAGGAAAATATATTATTTCTGTTGGCAATCTTAGTGCAGGTGGTACTGGAAAGACACCTTTAACAATTCTATTGGCTCAATATTTTCTCGAACAAGATAAAAGTGTTTTAATTTGTCTAAGGGGATATAAAGGTACATTCAAAGACAATTTATTGGTTTCTGAACAAGGTAAAATTCTCACTACATCCATTGTTTCTGGCGACGAAGCTTATCTAATTGCTTTTAAATTAATAGAAAATAAATATAAAAATTTTAAAGTAGTATGTGGAAAAAAGCGCGAAGTCCTTGTAGAAAAATATGGTAAAGATTGCGATATTGTAATCCTTGACGATGCATTCCAAAATCCCACAGTTGCAAGAGATAAGGATATTGTATTAATCGATGTAAATGATGATCCAGAAAATATTCGGTTAATTCCCTTGGGACGATACAGAGAACCCATAGAAGCATTACAAAGAGCAGATGCAATTCTATTAACGCGAGCGAAAGAAAATCCAAAAAATTTAGAAAAATGGCAATCTATCCTAAAAGAATTTCAAAAACCGTATTTTATTTCTGAGCATACCAAAGAAGAAATTGTTCCACCATTAGTAGAAAAAGATGTTGTCTTAGTTTGTGGCATTGGAAATCCCAAATCTTTTGTTCATTCTGTAAGAAGCGAAAATTTAAATATTGTTAAAGAATATGTATTTGAAGATCATCATACATTTACGAATTTGGAATTAGAACAAATCTTAAAACATAATAAACCCATTGTAACAACAGATAAGGACTGGGTTCGATTGCTTTATAATCCAGTTTTTTTACAGAATAGAAATAAGTTTCATCGCTATTCTGTTTCTTTAAGAATTAATCAGTTTAATCAATTTATAAAATTAATTTATGGATAGTTTTTATGGATAAGAATTTTTGGATCGAACGATGGAAAAAGAAAGAAATTGGCTTTCATCTAAACGATTATCATGATTTTTTAAAAAAGCATGGAGAAATTTATTTTAAAGATGTTTCGAATGTTTTTATTCCTCTCTGTGGTAAGTCGAAAGATATTTTATGGTTTTATCATTTTGGTAAAACTGTTGTAGGCATTGAGCTTTCTGATATTGCTTGTAGGGAATTTTTTCTAGAAAATCATCTGCAATATAATAAATCTGAATATAAAAATTTCCAAATCTACCATACATTAGATAAAAAAATTTATTTTATTAATGGAGATTTTTTCGAGTTGAATAAAGACGTATTGAATTTTATCAATATTACCATTCAAGCTGTTTATGATAGAGCATCTCTTATAGCACTACCTTTCGATCTAAGAAAACAATATGTAAAACATATGTTTCGAATGTTGAACAATAAAATAAAATATTTTTTGATTACGATGGAATTTGAACCAATAGAAAAAACCCAAAAAGAAGTAGGGCCTCCTTTTAGTGTAACAGAGAACGAAATAAAAAATTTATTTGAGGGATATTGTACAATAAAAAAAATAGAAGAAAGATCCATCGAAAGAAAAAACGCAATAAATAGTAAAGAAATATTATATTTTATGGAGAAGATATGAGTCCTTTTACAGTAGCAATGTTGATCCTTGCAATTATTTTGAATGCACTAGCGAATATTCTGATCAAAGCAAGTTCTTTGTATTCACAAGATAATTCTCTTATTGGTTTGATCTACAATTTTTGGTTATGGGGTGGACTTATATGTTTTGGTCTTGCATTAGTATTTTATCGATATGTATTATCAAAAGGATTAGCCCTCAGTATTGCATACCCCATCATGACTACTGCTGGCTTTGCAATCGTAATCTTAGCATCGAGTATTTTTTTTCATGAACGATTAGTTACTATACAATGGGTAGGTATTGGTTTTCTTGTATTGGGAATTTGGTTGATTGCATCGAAGATTTAATTTACATTTTTTCCCATATCGTTAATTCTTTTCCAATCTGCCATAAGAATAGATAATAATTTTTTTCTTCGAAATAAGATTGATTCTGAATTCCTCTGATATAATAAAAACTTATGGGAAATTTTTTGTTATTTAATGGCTCATTATCGTAAGAAATTATGTTAAATCCAGCTCCTCTTATTTTATTATAACTAGAAAAAAGCGATAAGAAAAAATCTTCTTGTTTTTTGCAATCGTATAGATATTCAATCATTAATTCGTAAGAAGTATTGTATTGATAAAAAAAACAATATTCTTTTTGAACTTCTCTACCTTTATACTGATAGCGTTCTTTACATTGAATATAGTGTTCTTGGGTTAGATTGCAGTTTTTTTCTGCTCTACTTATGCCTGTTAATTCGTTATAGCGATTAAAAAAAAACTTTGTTCCTCTAAATGTACCAGTAATTTCTTCTTCTATAACAAAAAATGATTCTTTGTTTAAATAGATAGGAGGGAAAAGAGAACAGGATTCCAATAAAATTAAAACTGTTAAAATAAATAAATTTTTTTTCATAAGCATTGATAATATCGAATAAAAATTAATGACGATATAAAATGTCAAATTAATTTAATATTAATGTTATAAAATCGTTTTATGATAGAAAAAATTATTCGAATATTAATTAATTATAAAATTAAATTCTTAATTCCTTTTCTTATATCGGTGGGAATGGTTGTTACTTCTATTGGAATTATTTTTGTGTTATATTTTTTTACTAAAAATACTCTTGAACACCAGATTACAGAGAGCATTCATGACCAAAGAAATATTGTTTTAGAATTTTACAAAAATCAACCACAAATTTTATTTTCTAACAAAAGAGAATTAAAAGAAAATTATTATCGTGAAATGTATCTTTCTACCAATCACTTTTATTATATTTTTATTATTGATCCCATTACTAAAAATGTTTTGTTTTCTAATTATGATTATTTTACGAACAAAATTTTTGATCAAATCTTAAATTATTATAGCAAAACTCTATCGATAGAATGGAAGGATATTTTAATTGCAAAATCCAATATAGAAAATTCTAACAAAAAAATTGCCTTTAATAAAAATGATTATTTTATTTATGTAGAAGAACTCGAAAAAAACCATTGGTTAATTATCCTCTATAATTTTAATTGGTTTCATATTTTTAACATTAAAAATATCAGTATTTTGTTCTTGATTTTTTCTGTTATTGTATTTGCTCCTTTTATCTTCTTCTTGTATGCATATAAAAAAATCTATCAAACAAGGATCGATTTCCTTATAGATGGTGTAGAACGAATTTCGCGCGGAGATTTAGCAAAAGCAATTCCCATCATAGGAAACGACGAAATTTCTCAGATATCTTACTACATTAACGAAATGAGAAGTCAATTAAAAGAAGTCGTTTACGAAGATTCTTTAACAAAAATGCTCAATCGCAGAGGGTTTGAATATTTTGCTTCTTTAATGTTAAACCATAAAAAGAAATATGCCGTATTTTTTATGGATTTGGATGGGTTTAAGTTTATAAACGAAACCTATGGACATAAAATCGGAGACGAAGCATTAAAAATAATTTCTAAGCGCTTCTTGTCGTTGATAGAATCAAAATTTATCCCTTCTAGAATTCTCTTAGGAAGGATTGGTGGAGATGAATTTGCAATGATGATAGACTTATCTCCACTGAATGATCCATACTTGGATTTACAGATTTTCGCGTTAAAAATTATCGATGAGGTTTCTAAAAAACTCGAAATTCAACAATATGTTTTTCATTTAGGAGTAAGTATTGGTGTTGCGATATATCCCGAACATGGAAATGACTTAAATACCCTTCTAACCCATGCAGATTTGGCAATGTATCAGATCAAATATTCGACAAAAAATTCTTACTATTTTTTTGATAGTAACCTAAAATCCCTCTACGAAGAAAAAAATTTACTTCGAAATGAATTGATTACTATTTTTAGGAATCAGACATTTAAAGAATATTTTTATTTAGTTTACCAACCCATCTATGATTTAAAATTAAAAAGAATAAGTCATTTAGAGGTTTTATTGCGATTCGATCATCCTTATATGAAAGCTACTCCAACAGATTTTATTCCCTTGTTAGAAGAATTAAATTATATTACAGAAATAGGAAATTTTATCATAGAAAAATCCATCTTAGAATTGGTAGAATTACAAAATTATGTAGATTACGAGTTAAAGCTAAGCATCAATATTTCTACTAAACAGATTACTGACAAAAATTTTTATAAAGCAATTATCAATCAATACAAAGATTTATCCCAGTTTAACCTTAAAAATCATCAAATTATCTTCGAAATTACAGAAAGTATATTTTTCCCCAATTTTACCAGAGCTTTAAGGGTGATCAATAGTATAAGTGATTTAGGATTTTTGTTTGCGTTAGATGATTTTGGCACAGGATATTCTGCTTTAGCTTATCTAAAAGATATGCCTTTAAAGTATATCAAAATAGATAAGCGATTTTGCTCCGATATTGTGGTAAACCCCAAATCCCAATTGATTGTTCGAAATATCATAAACTTGGCACATTTATTACAGATGCAGACTATTGTAGAAGGCGTAGAAGATCTAATTACAATGAAGAAGCTCATCGAATTAGGTGCTGATTATATTCAAGGTTATTATGTATCTTCGCCATTAAAAAAAGAAGAGTTGATTGCTTTTATAAAAGAAAAGGTTATTGTATAAAAAAACGATATGTCGAAATAAGATATTTTATTTTATTGTAATTATGATTGTTCTAAAAGAAAAGGATTTTAAAGTCCCTTTAAAGATTTGGACAAGTTTAGAAGATATCGAGGAAGAAGCCAAAAAACAACTCTACAACATTGCAAAGTTGCCATGGGTATTCCATCATGTAAGTGTAATGCCCGATGTTCATTTTGGAAAAGGTGCCACTGTTGGTTCTGTGATTGCAACAAAAAATGCTATTAGTCCCGCAGCTGTTGGTGTAGACATAGGTTGTGGAATGGCTGCGGTTAAAACCAATGTTAAAGCAAAGGATTTACCCGATTCTCTTCGAGATATTCGGTTAGCATTAGAAGAAGCAATTCCCGTAGGATTTGATGAGCATAAAAAAGCTGTCTATTATAAATTTTTACCAAAGGATTTACTTCAAGAAGCTTCGGAACTTTTTAAAAATTTTTATCGGTTAACAGAAAAGGTTCATTCATTAAAGAGCAAAGCAGAAAGACAAATTGGAACGTTAGGTGGTGGTAATCATTTTATTGAGTTATGTTTAGACACAGAAGAAAATGTTTGGTTAATGCTTCATTCTGGTTCGCGAAACATTGGAAACGAGTTAGCAAAATATCATATTGAACGTGCAAAAAAATTAGCTCATAATAAAGATTTACCCGATCCCGATCTTGCAGTATATTTAGACGGAACCAAAGAGATGGAAGAATATAAACACGATTTATATTGGGCTCAAAGATATGCTTATATGAATCGATTTGTTATGCTAGAAATCTACAAGCATGTTTTACAACAATTTTTGCCTCATCTACAAGAAGTAGAAAAAGTGATTTGTCATCATAACTATGTTGCAGAGGAATATCATTTCGGAGAAAAGGTCTATGTAACGCGAAAAGGAGCTATTCGCGCAGGTAAAGGAGAGATGGGAATTATTCCAGGTTCTATGGGGGCAAAAAGTTATATTGTTAGAGGATTGGGAAACCCAGAATCTTACGAAAGTGCTTCGCATGGTGCAGGAAGAAGAATGAGTCGAAATCAAGCTAAAAAAATGTTTACAGAAAAAGATTTAATTTTACAAACACAAGGAGTAGAGTGTAGAAAAGATAAAGGTGTATTAGACGAAATTCCCGCAGCATATAAAGATATCGATAAAGTAATGGAACAACAAAAAGATTTAGTAGAAATTGTTTATGTTTTAAAACAAATCTTGTGCGTTAAAGGATAATTACGGATATAATCTATATCGCTTCCAATCCGTAGATTGAAGAGAATCTCTTTTATACATTAAGCGATCATGAAAGCGAGCTGGGCGACCTTGCCAAAATTCGAATTGCAAAGGAATCAAAACATATCCACCCCAGGATTCTGGCTTAGGTACTTTTTTGTTTCTATATTCTTCTAATAGTTGATTAAATTTATTTTCTACTTCTTCTCGATTTGTTATGATTTCGCTTTGTTTGGAAAGATATGCTGCAACTTGACTTTCGTAAGGTCTTTGATAAAAATATTCTTCTGCATATTTAGAAGGAAGTCTTTCTACAATTCCAAAAATACGAACTTGACGAACGGATTGATGCCAAAAAAAGACTAACGTAGCTTTGGGATTATGCAACAAATCCTTCCCTTTTTTACTCTGATAGTTTGTATAAAAAACAAATCCTTGCTCATTGACTTCTTTTAATAACATAATTCTTGCATCGGGATTCTGATTTTCGTCTACTGTTGCAACAGTCATTGCATTGGGATCTATTTCTTCTTTTAATGCTTGATCAAACCAACGTTTGAATAATTCAAAAGGATTTTCCCCTGCTTCTTCTTCTAATAATCGTGGTCCTTCGTATTCTCTTCGAATGTTTGCTATGTCCAATTTTTTATCCATAAGTATTCAATTACGAAAAAAATCTGTTATAATCATGATTCAAGAAAAATTTCTTTTAATTTTGGAAGTTTCTCTAATGCTTCTATTCTTCCCTTTTCGATGATTTGATCTCTAAAATGAAAGTCGAACAAACCAAATTCTGTTATGTCTGGTTGCAAAATATAATCAAAAAATTGAAGTTGGTATTTAAGCAACTCTCTTCCCTGGATAGAAACAGAACGGTTAATAATATTTAAAATCGGTGGTAGAGAAAAGTATTCATATACACCTTTTAAACCTTTTTCTTTTTCGATCTCTGTTTGCGAAGATATAGGATCAACTAGTGGAGTTACATTAATTCCTAAGATTTTATTATAGCCCTTTTCTTTAAGAAATTCGCCGGGTAAATTGTTGATAACACTGCCGTCAATTAAAACATATTCCCCAAATTTGATGGGCGGATATATACCGGGTAAACTTACGCTACAACGAAGAGCAAAATCGATAAAGCCGCGATCAAAAACAATCATTTTACCTGTTACCAAATCGGTAGCTGTGCAGTAAAAAGGAATATCTAATTCTTCTATTCTTAAATCTTTAAAAACGTTATGCAGCAAAGTATTGAGTTTTTTCCCTTTAAAGAAGCTTACAGTTGGTATATTTTTATCGAGAATCACTTCGCTTCTTGGTAGATATTTTTCTATCATTTTACGAATATCATTTGCTGATGCCCCCATAGCATACAGAGCACCAATTACAGCTCCCATCGAAGAACCAATAATTGCATCGAATTCTATCTGTTCAGTTTCTAAGACTTCTAAACAGCCTACATGTGCAAATGCTCTTGCTCCACCACCACCTAATGTTAAACCGCGAGAGCGATTTAATAAAATTCGTACAAGTCTACGCAAACTTTGATTTTCTTGTGGTTCTAGTTCTTCTTCTACAAAGGTTTTTATGTAATACGTATTGTTTTTATCTGCTTCTTCGAATGGTGTTTTTTCTTTTATAGATTTTTCGTAAACAAAGATCATTTTATTTTGGTGATCAAGAAAATCCATCTGACGGAATTGTTCTAAGTATAATTCCTTGATGGCAATACTTGTTGCTCCATATCTTTCGAAAAATAGAATATTATCACAAGTTTTTAAGATTACTGGACTTATTGGAAAATCTATACTAGGTATTTCTACAAAAATTGCAGAAAAGAATCTTCTAAATATAGAAAGAAAATCAATCAATTTATTTTCGTTGAATTCCATTTTTAAAAGCGAATAAGCATTAAGAAAATACACTTGTTTTTTTAACAATAATTCTTCGCAACAATCTATTATTGTATCTTCGTTCGATAAATATAGTTTTTCGAATAGCTTTTTATTTTCTTCGTCATTTTCTACTCCTTGGAGAAAATAAAAAACCATAACAGAATCGTGAATTTCTTTAAAAGTTGTATAAGCAAGTATACGGATCATCTTAAAATTTCTTAAAGGTAAATCTGGATAAATGCAGCTAAATATTTTTCCTATATGAGGGATTTCTTGGTTTCCTATACGTTGTCTAAATCGAGAGGAGAGTAATTTAATCACTTTTATCGCAATGTTGTGATCTTCTTCTAGAATTTGTAAGAATACATCGCCTGGAATATGAGCAATTTTACACTTTGTCATACATACTGCGGTAGAGGAGTGGGTTTCTCCTGCTAAAAAACTCACTTCTCCAAATATACTGCCTTTCCCATGGACAGAATATAATTCTTTTCTATCATTATTGTAATTAAAAAAGATACCTACCTCTCCAGAAATCACCAGATAAACATATTCTGCGAATTGATTTTTTTGGTATATGATTGTATTTTTGGGATATTCTTTAATGATAATTTTAGTGAGTAATCTTTGTATTTTTTTGTTTGATGTGTTTAGGTTTTCAAAAAGCGGATTTTTTTTGATAAAGCTTAGTAAATCTTTCATATTTATTACTTGCTTATTTCATCATAATGATTTTTTTGGAATTATAACCAATGAAGCAAAAATTCCCCAAGTTTTCACTAAAAAAATTTCTTTGTGGTAATTCTTCAACTATAATTTCTTATTATCCAAAAGAAGAGTGTGGTATCTATGGAATTTATGGTGTAGAAGAAGCAGCAAACTTTACCTATTTAGGATTGTATGCACTACAACATAGAGGTCAAGAAAGTGCAGGGATAGTTTCTACGGATGGGGAACATCTATACAGATATGCTGGAATGGGTCAAGTAGCCCATGTTTTTGATGAACATAAAATTAAAATGCTCAGAGGGTTTGCTGCTATAGGACATAATCGATATTCTACAACAGGAGCATCGTTTTTAAGAAATGCTCAACCAATTAGAGTCGATTCTCGTTTGGGAAGTTTTGCGTTGGCTCATAATGGAAATATAACCAATGCTTGGGAACTAAGAAGAATTTTCGAAGAACAAGGTTCAATTTTTCAGACCACTGTGGATACAGAAATCATCTTTCACCTAATGGCAAAGAGCGAAAAAAATGATTTCTTAGAAGCGTTGATTTATGCTCTAAAACGAATTCAAGGGGCATATTCCCTTTTGGTTTTAAACCGTTCTGAACTATATGCAGTAAGAGATCCTTTTGGTTTTCGTCCATTAGTGATGGGTAAACACAAATCAGGTGCAATTGTATTTGCGTCCGAGACCTGTGCTTTTGATATTACTGATGTAGAATATATAAGAGATATTGAACCAGGAGAAATTGTAAAAGTTTCCAAAAAAGGAATAGAATCTTTTTTCCCCTTCCCACAATCAAAACGTCAAGCATTATGTATTTTCGAAAATATTTATTTTTCGCGACCAGATTCTTATATTTTTAATCGTTCTGTATTCGAAGTTCGAAAAAATCTTGGAAAGTACTTAGCAATAGAACATCCAGCAGAAGCTGATGTTGTGATTGGTGTTCCTGATTCTTCTATTGTTGCAGCCTTAGGTTATGCAGAACAAAGTGGTATTCCTTATACGACTGGATTAATTCGATCTCATTATATTGGTAGAACATTTATAGAACCAGAACAAAAAATTCGCGATTTTGGTGCAAAAATTAAATATAATGTGGTAAGAAGTGCAGTAAAAGATAAGCGAGTTGTTGTTGTGGACGATTCTATCATGCGTGGAACAACTTCTAAAAAATTGATTAAAATGATCCGTAGAGCAGGTGCAAAAGAAATTCATCTAAGGATTAGTGCACCTCCTACAAAATATCCGTGTTTTTATGGAATTGATATACCAACAAGACATGAACTTATTGCATCAAGTCATACCATCGAAGAAATCCAAAAATATTTAAGAGTAGATTCCTTAGGATATCTAAGTATAGAAAATGCTCTAAAAGCAATGGAAGTTTCTAATGTTAGATCTCAATGGTGTAATGCTTGTTTTTCTGGGGATTATCCACTGCCATTCGACGAAAAAGATTATAACAACCAAAAAAGTCTTTTTGCCGAATACATGATAGAAGAAATGCGTTAATTTCTTTCTCTTAATGCTTCGTTATTTGAAGATCCTATTTCAGCAATGTTGGATTTTAACCTTCCTTTTATCAATATATTGATTTCTTCTACTTCTATGTTTCCTAATTCTTTTTTATTAAGTTCTGGTGCTGGAATGAGGCATGCAGGTATATCGTAAATTTTCCCAGTCTCTAAATCTAAGAAATGGTGATGATTGGTTGTATTAGAATCGTAATAGATCCTATCAGAAGAAAAAATTAATTCTTTTACAACATTCTTTTCTACAAATAAACGAAGGGTATTATAAACCGTTGCTTGACTAACCTTTTCGTATTCTTTGTTTAAGTGATTTAATATTTCTTCTGCAGAAATGTGTTGTGGTTTTTGGTAGATAAAATGTGCTATTTCTATTCTTTGGCTAGTAGGATGAATCCCTTTTTCGCGAAGCAATTCTGCTACTTCTCTTTTACTTAATTTATATTTCATGTTGTTTTTTTTGTGCACTATTTCTTGTAATTTTCTTTCTACCGTTTGCTTGTTCATTTTTTTATACCTTTGCAATATTTTGTATGTATAAAATATCAAATTAAAATTATTCTAATTTTAGGAAAATAAAAAATTTAAAATAGTCAATATTTACATTGCAAAATTTTATCAATACATATTCAATACTATAAAAAAATGAACATAGATTTAAAATAAACAAAATATTATTGACAATTATATATGAATTGTCATTTAATTTGATATGAGTCATTCGGAGATAAAGGTTCAAGTTTTTAGTAAAAAGTTTATTCCTTATCCTCTAAAAGTAGCATTAATTTTTAGTATTATCACTGTCATAATTTCTACGGGAATATTATATTATTTTTATAGCTTTTCCAAAAAAAACATTCTACACTCTTTACAGAATAGAATTGCTGATGTTGGAAAGACGGGAATGCATCTATTTAAAGAAAAGGATTATCAATATTTAATTCGACTTAAAAAAGAATTAAACCAAAAATTAGAAAATATTTATAAAAAAAATCCATCAATTTTAGACGAAATAAAAAAGGTAGAACCAGGCGATACTTATGATATTCTATCAGAAGAAGAAAACGAAGAATTTTACCAGAGAGAAGAATCTCAAAACATTGTTCAAATTCTGCGAAAAATAAAGGCTGGAACATTGCCCCAGTTGGAACTTCAAAACTCTTATTCTATCAAATTTTATCAAGATAGCAATAAACCTTTTTTACGGTTTGTATATATTTTGGCAGAAATCGATCTTTTTAAAGATCGGGATTTTGTAATGTTTTTGATGGATTCGGATATGGAGAAAATAGATGCAAACAATAATGGTAAGATTGAACCAGACGAAGAACCATCAACCATTGGTCAAATGTGGAATGTAAAAAAATTAATATTCTTACAAAAAGCATTTAAAGAACAACAGCTCCAATGCGAAAGCGAATTTTACGAAGATCAATGGGGTAGGTGGCTTTCTTGTTATGTACCCATTTTTGATTATCAAAAACAATTTATCGGTGTATTGGGCTTAGATTTGGATGTTAATTCACAATACAATCAATTAAGTTCATTAAGGAATTTATTGATCATTCTATTGATTATACTAGTGTTTGGTATTTTTATCTTAACTTATCTTTCTGCATCGTTATTCTTAAAACCTATTATAAGTTTATCGAACGCGAGTAAAGAAGTAGCTAACAAAAATTATAACGTAAGGTTAAACATTCCCAGCAACGATGAGGTAGGAATTCTAACAGAAAACTTTAACAATATGGTAAAAGAAATCAAACATTATACAGAACATTTGGAAGAATTAGTAAAACAAAGAACATTAGAATTAGAAAATAGCTTAAAGCAAGTTCAAGAATTAAAACTTAAGCAAGATGCAGATTATTTTTTAACGTCGCAATTATTAAAGCCTTTAAATGTTAACGAAGTAAAAGATGATGGTTTAGTAAAAGTAGAAATGAAGATAGACTATTACAAAAAATTTCAGTTTCGTCACTGGAATTCGGAAATTGGAGGCGACTTTTGTTATGCCCATAAAATTACTCTTAGAGAAAAAGATTACATCTTTTGCGCGAATGCCGATGCAATGGGGAAATCCATTCAAGGTGCTGGTGGTGCATTGGTCTTTGGTTCGGTTTTAGAAGCTATTGTAGAACGTACTCTCTACGAAGATTCTGTAAAACAGCAATTCCCTGAAGTTTGGTTAAAAAATAGTTTTATAGAATTGCATAAGGTTTTCGAAAGCTTTGATGGTACAATGCTAGTTTCTTGTATCTTGTTATTGTTAGACGAAAGGGAAGGATGTGTTTACCATATAAATGTAGAACATCCTAATTTGGTTTTGATGAGTGGTGATATTGTAAAATTTATTGTGCCAAGAAAAGCATACATGAAGTTAGGTGTAAGTAAAGAAGGCTTAATAGAAATCGATGTATTAAAACTAAAAGAAGGCGATAAATTATTTTTAGGAAGTGATGGAAAAGACGATTTAGTTTTGGGGCAAGAAGATGGAGTTAGAATTGTAAACGAAGACGAGACATTATTCTTAGATTTAGTAAAAGAAACAAATGGGGATTTAGAAATGATTTATCAAAACCTAAAAGAAAGGGCAGAACTTATGGATGATTTATCTTTGATTAGCATAGAATACAGAGGGGATAAAGACTATTTAATGCAAAGTCGCTACATTCCCAAAGAAGATAAAATGTTATACGATAAAGCTGTTACTCTAATGGAAGAAGGTAAAAATCAAGAAAGTTATGCAATTTTATTAGATTTAAAAAATCGTTATGATCAAAATGGTATAGTAAGAAAAAGATTAGGATTTGTATCGTTAAGGTTAGGAAAAATCAAGCAAGGAATCGAAGAATTAGAAATTGCAAGTGAGTTAATTCCTTGGGATTCCGATGTAATAAAAATTTTGTCCAAGTCTTATTTTAAAATTAGAGATTTCGAAAAAGCTCGCGAATATGGAGAACTCTATTTATTAAGAGAAAGCGAAGACAAAGAAATGATCAAATATTTAATAGAAGTATATCAACGCTTAAAAGAATCTTTTAGGGATAAGTACAAAGAAGTGGCAGACAAAAAAATCCATAAATATCAAAAATTGTTGAGTGTAGCATAAATATTGAATATAGTTCAATTAAAAATTATTTATAAAATATATTTAATAATAACATAATAAAGTTTCTTGACTCTATATTTTAATTTAATGTATTGGAATTATGTCTGGTGAAAAAATTCGCATACAAAACGGAAAATTGATTGTTCCTGATCAACCCATCATTCCTTTTATCGAGGGAGATGGAACTGGTCCAGATATTTGGGCTGCTTCGGTTCGTGTAATTGATGCTGCGGTACAAAAAGCATATAATGGAAAAAGAAAAATTATATGGAAAGAAGTATATGCTGGCGAAAAGGCATTTAATAAGTTTAATCAATGGTTACCCCAAGAAACATTAGATGTATTTCGCGAATATCTGGTAGGTATTAAAGGTCCACTAACAACTCCCGTAGGTGGTGGTATTCGTTCTTTGAATGTTGCTCTAAGGCAGGAGCTCGATTTATATGTATGTTTAAGACCTGTTAGATGGTTTAAAGGTGTACCAAGCCCAGTAAAACATCCAGAATTAGTGGATATGGTAATCTTTAGAGAAAATACAGAAGATATTTATGCTGGGATTGAATTCAAAGCTGGAACAGAAGAAAACAAAAAATTTCTTGAATTGTTCAAAACCCATTTCCCTGAATACTATAAAAAAATTCGCTTTCCTAATACATCAGGAATTGGAATTAAACCAGTAAGTAAAGAAGGTTCTACTCGATTAATACGTGCAGCAATTGATTATGCAATCAAAAACAATCGAAAAAGTGTAACTTTTGTACACAAAGGAAATATAATGAAATTTACAGAAGGTGCATTCAGAGATTGGGGTTATGAATTAGCAAAAGAAATGGGGTCTGTGGATTTAGATGGTGGTCCATGGCAAACATTAAAAAAAGATGGTAAAGAAATAGTGATAAAAGATGTAATTGCAGACGCTTTCTTACAACAAATTTTAACAAGACCAGCAGAATACGATGTAATTGCAACTATGAACCTAAATGGTGATTATATTTCCGATGCGTTGGCTGCACAAGTTGGTGGTATTGGAATTGCACCAGGTGGTAACATCAATTACGAAACTGGTCATGCTATTTTCGAAGCAACACATGGAACTGCACCCAAATATGCTGGATTAGATAAAGTAAACCCAGGTTCTGTAATTCTATCTGGCGAGATGATGTTAAGATATATGGGATGGACAGAAGCAGCAGATAAAATTATCGAAGCAATGGATCGCACAATTTCTAAAAAAATTGTCACTTATGATTTTGCACGCTTAATGGAAGGTGCAAAAGAAGTAAAATGCTCTGAATTTGGTACGGCTTTAATCGATAATATGTAAAATATCTAATGTGCATACTCAAACTAGGGAGTATGCACATGGATTTTTAGGAGAACTTTATGAATCATGATTTAAATTTAGCAATATCTTTATGGAAAGTAATAAGAGCACAAATTTTAAAATTAATATATTCGCAAGATATAGAAAAACTTTTTAAAATTCCTGCACCATTATCCAACAATTTAATTTGGATTTTTGGACATATTATTAGAACAAGAAACTTTCTGATACTGACCCTTTCTAAAGAAAATTCTCTTTTCCCAAGTGATTTAGATCCTTTATTTGCAAAAGGTAGTAGTCCTCAATCTTGGAATTTTAATTCCAACCAAAAAGAAGAACTTGTGAATCAACTTTTTAAACTCGAAGAAGGTAATTTTGAATCCCTAATAAAATACATCCATTCAAATCCCGATAAAGTATTTACGGAACCATATCAAACCTCAACAGGATTTGTTATCGATAGCATAAAAAGTGCTGTTCAATATAACCTTGTTCACGAATCCATTCATTTAGGAAAAATGGAACTATACAAAAAATTTATCGAACATTAGTATGAAGCATTTTTTTAAATCATTTTTGCTATTCTATTTAATCTCTTGTACAAATTATTCTTCTAATCCAATATCCATCAATCCCGTTATTTTGTTAGCACCGCCAGATGGAAATTCTTCTACTACCAAAATAAATGCAATCGAAAAGACATCTACGGGGCATGTATTAAGAGTTGCAGCACAAAACGTAGAATTAACCTTCAAAGGATATAGGATTTATCAAGCCCCAACAGAAGATCAAGTACTAAAACTTCCGAGTGATGCTGGCATTGATTGTGGTAGCTTATTACAATTTCCGAATACAGGAATTGTTTATATAATGGAAGCATCTACAAATCCATTAGGATTAGCAACCTTATGTACATTTCCTATAAGCTTAACGACTGGTAACTATGCTTCTATTAGAACAGTATATTTTAACGGAATTGGAGTAGAGGACGGTACCTCTCTTCCATCGAACGCTATTAAAATTCCTTAGGTTGATTCTTTAATCACTTCTATCGTTAGATGATGGTTTGTATAGATGCAAATATCTGCAGCAATCTTTAAAGATTCTTCTACAATGGTTCGCGCATCTAAACTACTATGTTTTGTTAAAGCTCTTGCTGCTGCTAGTGCATAATTTCCTCCAGATCCGATTGCTAATATACCATCATCAGAAGAAACAACATCACCAGTACCAGAAATTATAAATGCTTCTTTGGGATCGGCGACTATCATCAATGCTTCTAAACGTCTTAACATTCTATCGGTTCTCCATTCCTGAGCTAATTCTACTGCTGCACGGCTTAGGTTCCCTCTAAATTGCTCGATTTTCTTTTCGAAAAGTTGGAATAGCGTCATTGCATCTGCGGTTGAACCAGCAAAACCTGCCACAATATTCTTATTTTCTATTTTTCGGATTTTTTTTGCAGTATGTTTTAAAATAGTATTACCCATACTTACTTGGCCATCACCACCGATCGCAGTAATACCATCTTTTTGGACACAAAGAATCGTTGTTCCATGAAATTTGATCATAGGGTCAGGATTTATAAACCAATTTGCCAGTCATGTTTTTTATTACGACGATCATAATAAGCAGCAATAAGCATATCCATCGAATACAAAGCTGTTCTTAGGTTAATAAAGACTTTTCGAAAAGCTTTTAATTGAATCTCTGGCGATGAATTGACCAATTCTTCTACAATTTGATAATTTTGCCTTAATGTTTCTAATTCAATGGTTTGAATACTTGGATAGTAAATCCTCATAATTTTTCTTGTCCAAAGATCATATTTATCAACACCTCGAATCATAGAATCTAATACAATACAATCGATTTCGTTATTTGCATTGTAATGAATGGACAATACCTTTTTAGAATTAACGAAAATGCCGTCGCGCCAAGAACCTGGATTATCTTCTAAAATAATTTCTTGATATTCTTTTAGCTCTGGGTAAAGCTTGATCAATTCTTTATGTTTCTCTACAATATCTTTTACCGCTTGATCGATGTTTGCGATTTCTATTTTTAACAATCGGATTACTTCTTGCCTATATTCAGCTTCTTGTGGGTTGTTACCCCAAGCAATATCTGGAAGAATAAGATTATCAGGAGTCGTTTTCCTAAATCGATCTGGATTCTTACATTCTCTTAATGGATCTGTTGGTTTTTTTAATAATACACTTGATTGATTGGACGAAGTAGGCTGAGTTGCTTGACTCATTAACCCAAAATTAAAAAACATTAAAATAAATATCAAATAAAACAATTTAACATATCTCATAAGACCTCCTTAATGATTCCCACCTTCCCCCCACTGTTTATAATAGTTTCGGAAAAAGAAAAATTGATATTTAATTCGATAATTAAATAAAATTTATGAATTATTCAACATTTTTTTTGAAAAAATTAACGAAATAATTCTACTGGTTTTAATTTGCAGTGGTATAATACATTTGCATAATAACTGATTTGAGTGGAATTATCTGTGGCTACAGAACAATCCAACGATAAAAATAAAATCAAACATACATCAACAGAATTTTTTTCGTAAAAAGATTGTGAAAATTGATCAGCAAAACCTTCGTTGATCATGTAATTGAGTGCATCTATATTGTTAGAACATCGATCTCTTAATGTTAAGGCAGAAATCTGAAAGAGCTCAATTACTTTGGAACGAGAATAAACATATTTATTGGTAAAAAAATGAACTTGATTTTCTGTCATGCCATTACAGTGGATTGCGATAAATAATATCAACGTAATAATGAATGGCTTAAACTTCATCACTTTCTCTCTTAATTAGGACTACGATAACAGGAATTCCTGTTAGTAAAAATACAAAAAATAACGATAAAAACAAGTGATAATCTCGAAAGATCCAATAAGCGATAGATAACATAAAAGAAAGAATGCTGATGTTTCCTAAAAACCATAAAAATAAATCTCTTAATAGAGGTTGAATTTTATTTTCTTTCATAATTGGCTTCCAAAATCCATAAGGCTTTACCCGATTCGTAAACTCAATTAATTTATTTTGATCCACTGGTTTTGTAATCAATGTAGCAACCAAACTTATTATTCCACTAAATATGGCAATGAAAAACAATAGATACTCGTCAGGAATTTTACTTGTATCAAATAGACTATACAGAATTCCTGTAAAAACCAAAGAAGCTACCATACCACTAATTTCTGTGTAAGCATTAGCACGCCACCAAAACCATCGAATCATCTGAGGGAATCCTATACCAGCAGCAATTGCAATAAGGAATTTCCAAGCACCAGAAATTGTCTTCATCTGGTTTGCAAAAATAATCCCAATTATAGCCATGATCAAAACGCCTAATTTGCTAACAATAATCTGTTCTTTTTCTGTGGAATTGGGTTTGATATATCGTTTGTAAAAATCGTTTGCGATATAAGATGCTCCCCAGTTTAGATGGGTTTCTACTGTACTCATAAAAGCGGCAATCAATCCCGTAAGCATAAATCCTTGTAGTCCAGCTGGTAATAATTCTTTTATTAATATAGGATAAACTAATTCCCTGTCGTTGCATACCAAAAGATGATTTTTACAAGCTTCTGGTGTTTGAGGATAAATCACAAGTCCCGAAAGTCCTATAAATACCCAAGGCCAAGTTCTTATCGCGAAGTTTGCAAAATTAAACCATAACGAACCTAATTGTGCATCCCTTTCTGATTTTGCTGTATTAAGTCTTTGAACCAAATATCCTGTACCATCAGAATAATATTGTGTCCACCACTGAATGCCAAAATAAATCAAAATTATATAACCCATCTCTTGCCAATTGGGAAAAAGGCTTAAAATCTCTTGATGTTTTTCTGGATATAGCAGCACGATTTTGTTTTTTAATTCGATGGGACCGCCAATAGATTCAACAGTATAATAAGCAAAAAAGATCGAACCTCCCATCGCGATAATAAACTGAAACATATCATTGAATACACCACCTCGTACACCCGATAAACTAGAATATAGAACTACGATAATCAACAGAAGAATTAGTATAAACGTTAAGTTATAATCTCCAACGAGTAAAAATTTTGGATAGATGGATTTAAACCAAGGAATTTCGTAATCTGGTAAAATAAATGGTGTTATGATCTTCTGAATCGACAAAAATACCCATCCAAGTATAATACCATTTAACAAGATAGAAAAATAAAATGCTTTGATAAATCTTAGATAACTAGCTTCTTTACCCGAATATCGAATTTCTGTAAATTCCACATCTGTAATGATTTTACTTCGCCACCACAATTTCGAATAAAAGATAGTGATCGTCATATAAGTTAAAATCCAACTCCACCAAAACCAATTTCCCGAAATGCCCTTATTCGCTGTTATCCCAGCAATAGCAAGAGGAGTATCGGCAGAGAAGGTTGTAGCTACCATAGATGTTCCAATCCAAATCCAACCATAATTTTTATCCGCAGTAAAGAAAGAAAAAAGATTCCTACTTGCTTTTTTGCGAAAGAAAAAACCAACGGATATAACAAAACAAAAATAGATAAAAATAATAGCGTAATCGATTATGCTTAACGTAAACATAAAAAAGACAATTTTATTTTCGGATTATAAAGCCGAGTTTTTTTTATTAATTGCTACAATTTTATGGGGTGGAACATTCCCAGTAATTAAGCATGGCTTAGAATGGCTCGATCCTTTTTTGTTGATATTTCTACGTTTTTTTATCGCTTTTATGATTTTGAGCTTTTTGGTTTTGATGGGTTGGATCAAAATTAAAAAAAATTTGTTAAATTTATCAATTATTTTTAAAAGCCTTGTTTTAGGAGCTATTGGTTTTTTTAGTTATTTTACTCAAACCTATGGATTATTGTATACTACTCCCCATCGTTCTGCATTCATTACACAACTTTTGATCATCTTTGTGTATATCTTTCAGCTTATTTTATTAAAAAAAATGATTACAAGATATCAATGGTTAAGCTTAGGGTTGATTCTTTTGGGTTCTTATATTTTGTTTTTTGGTTTTCGGTTAGAAGCTCCTTTTTTTACTAAAACATTTAAAGGGGATTTTTACACATTTCTTTGTGCAATTGGTTTTGCTATATATATCATTCTAGTGGATTTTATCAAACAAGATGAATTCTTTTTAGTATTGTTCTATCACTTCTTTTTTATTTCTATCTTCTCGTCGTTTTTTTTGTTTGTTTATCCAGTAGAATTACAAATCAACTCTAATGTTGTTTTTTCTGTCGGTTATTTATCCATTCTTGCTACTCTAATTACATCAATGATTTTATTTTACTATCAGCCTCAGACTACTCCTGTAAGAGCATCCATCATCTATGCATTAGAACCTGTATTTGCATCCCTGTTCGCGATAATTTTTCTTAGTGTGAATTTTACTATGCAGGAATTTATTGGTAGTCTAACAATTTTTTTAGGTTCCTTAATAGGAGAAATGCTTCGATCTAAATAAAAAATCTGTAAAAAAAATAAAATACACTGCGTAGGATGATTCCATAGAGCAATAAATAAAATATGTCATAACGAAGTAAATATAACAATAGCGTTGTTTCTATAAATTCGAGTATGATGACCTTGTATTTTAAAAAATATTTATAATATTTATAATAAATAAATTTATTAAAATAATGTATAAAAATTAGTAAAATAATAAATAAAAATATTAAATTAATTAATTTTATATCAATTTTTATATTATTCATTATGCTTAAAATATGTATGTATAAAGATGTATCAATATATCGCGACAAAAAATGATAGTTTATCGAAAAAATTAATTTAGAATATAAAAAGTAAAAAGAAAATAAAATCAAAAAAATGATATTCCATAAATTAATAAAATTGATAAAAAAAATCAAAGATTGAATCAATTTACTATGAATGATTTTTTTTTTAATGGTTCATATTCAGAATAATATGGGATTTCTATAATTCTTCCTTTGTTTTTTTTGATTTCCTTTTCTATTAAGTAAGGATTTTGTTTTAAAAAATAGGGATGGAATTTATAAAAGATTTCTATACACTTTTGATTGTATAGGCGAAATTTTGTGTTAGGATGTTTGATGCCATAAAATATTTTATAATAAATCTTTTTCCATAATGCATTTTTCTCTTGCTTTGGATAAGAATAAACTGCTAAGGGAACATTCATAGAATGTTGATTTTTTAAGAATTCGTGGAAAACCTCAAAAAATATTTCTGGATTTATGGGATTTTCGTCTAGATCGATTAAAACGATCTTTCCGTTAGATTTATAGATTCCCGAGTAAATTGCATTCTCTAAAAAAGTAGATTCGTAATGATGGATTAATTGTATTTGATTGTATCCTTTTTGGGAAAACTTTACTTCTTTTTTAAAGTTTTGTATTATCACAATTTCTATGTTGTGAATTTTATGGTAAGACAAAAAACTTTCCCACGAACTTAATTTTTCTTTTGCAAGTTCTTCGTTTTCTGGTAGAATAACTATAATGCTAAATTCGTAAGATGTATCTATAAAATTTCTGTAAAAATTTTTTTTTGCTATGATAAAATAATTGCCCTTAAGAGCTATTGGCGTAAAGGGAAAACTGTCAAAAAAAATATAAGGATAAATGCCTTTGGTTTTAAAATACCCCGATTTATAATAAATGTGTTTAAGTTTAGGTATTTTTGCAAAAAACAAGATTTCGAAACCAGCTGCATTGAAGGTATCGTAAATCTTTTTCTTATTCCAAAATTTAGACGATAGATGAACGATCGAAATACCCCCAGGAGCTAATGTTTGTATATAATTAGCTAAAAGCTGAGGAGATGAAGGAGAATGCTCTAAATCGATTAGTAAACCATCCAAACTCGAAGCTGGTGCAAATTGAAGGGGAATGGGAGCAATTGGTTCTGGATAAAGGTATTTATATCCAGAAAATCCTTCTATAAATCCACCCCTCTCTGACCAGGATGGCATAAAATCTTTAAAAATTTGCCGATAAAAATTGATTTCGGCATTCATAATTATTTTTCGTTTAATTTTTTATCTATAATAAGTCTATTAAAAAAATTTTGTTAAAATACTTGCTTTTTTTACGAGTTTTATTTTTTTTTATTTTATAATGAGAGCAATTATGAATTTTCTTAAAATCTTAAAAATAATCTTGATTGTTTTTTTAAATTTATTTTTTGTCCTTAGTTGTTTTGAAGTCGAAACAAAAGATAAAAATGACAAATACGAAATCAGCATACAAAAAAAAGATAAGGATAGAATTAAAATCGACGAAAAAGTTTTTTATTTACTCTTAACGATTTTTAATAGTAATGAACCATTGGAAATAAACGGAAGTTGGAAAGATAACAACGAAAATTCTTATAAAATCTATGCAATGAAAAATCCTTATTTGGGTTTGAGTGGTTTTTGGCAAAAACAAAATCAACCTAAAACCATCGTGGATTTTGATAACACTGCAAAGGTATTGTATGTTAAATCATTGAATGAACCATCAAATGTAGATTGTAATGCAAATGGAATCAACAATGAACAAGGAATAGAATGCTATTCTCGCATTGTGTGGACAAATTATCAGGACAAATTATATATATGCGAAATCGTATCGAATAAAGCCACATTAGAACAAGCTAAAAATGATTCTACAACAGTAGATTCCTCTAATCCAGATGTTAGTGGTTGTGGGGCAAATCCTTGGATTCAGCTTCAACGAATTCGTTAGTTTTTTAACAGTAAAATCTTTTTTAAATAAAAATTATTAAGTTTTTTTATAAATTTATAAGTTTTATAAATAATTTTAATAAAAAATTATATCAATGCCTTTTGGTGGTTTGAATCAATTTAAATTATATAAATACTTCGTTTTATCTTATTAGTTGAATGATTTTTAGAATAAGTTCTAGTGCACTTTGATTTACGAATAAAACTACAAAAAAAAGCAACGTAAACATTATGGTGGTTTTTTTTTCTAAACGTATTATATCTTTTGCTATTTTTTGTGTTTCGGATTGAATTTGTTCTTTTAGTATGGAAGTTTCGGACTTAATCATTTCTTCGAGTCTTTTTGTTTCGGATTCGATTTTCCCTTCGAGTCTTTTGATTTCCGATTCTATTTTCCCTTCGAGTCTTGTAATTCTTTCTTCTAGATTCATGATTTTTCCGTCTAGTCGTGCTGTTTCGGATTTAATCATACCTTCTGAACGTTCAGATTCAGATTTAATCATACCTTCTAATCGTGCAATATCCTCTTTTGTTGCTAATTCTTTGGTCAATTCGTCTTTTAATTCAAGTTTCTTTTGGAGAGCAAGAGACTCTGCTTTTTTTCCATTTCGTCGTAAGCCCTTTCTAATACTTCTGCTACTTTACGACCTTCTTCTTTCCCTAATCGGTCTTCGAAAAATTGGAGAGTTTCTACTTTGATCACACTTGCCATAAGGAATAATATAAAAAATGCAACTTATAAGTCAAGAATCTATTATGAAACAATTTTATTTTATATATCCCTTGTTTCGAATTTATTCTCTGTAATATTATAATTTCAATTCTCTGAGACTGCATTTCCTAAATGACTTTTTTACTGATAATATTTTATTAAACTATTGACATTAAAAAGTGTTATTTTTATATGTAAAAATAACACTATATAGGAGGTAAAAGATGAATTTAAAACACCTACTTAAACTATTACTAATCGTGGGAATCAGTAGTGGATCTTTATGGAACTGTTCTGCAATGAATTCTAATAAAAATGACGACGACGATAAAAATAAGATTCTTTTATTGTATATCTTACAAAATCAAAAACAATGTTTGCCTCAAGACCACGAAGACTCTGATGGGGATCATAGCGATCACGTTCATTGCTAAATTTTTTATTATTCCTTCTTAGAGGGCATTTTGCTTTTTTTGTTGTTAAAATTGTAATCATTTTTATTTTGGTAATTGCTCCAAGAGGGAGGAAGTTGGGTGAGAATCCCACGCTCACGGTGGAACTGTGATGCCCAGTAATGGGACAAGCCAGATCTTCCCCGATATGGTAAGCCCGTAAAACTGCCATATCGCCTGCCTGTTGGCAGAGGGTCCCTCTGGAGTAATAAACTGGAGGGACTTTCTGCTATCGCAAGATTTGCAAGAAATCTGCAATAGATACGTAAAAGTTCCTCCAGTTATTAAACTTTTAAACCGGAGGAAAAAAATGAGAGTTAAAAATTTTTTTACCATTTTAATCGCTTTTGGGTTATTGGTCAATTGTTTTGGCTTGGAGACAGATAAAAAAGATAGTGGATTGGATAAAAACGCAGAAAACCTCTTACTTGCTGATTATTTAAATAAAACAAATGTCGAATATTTAGAGATTAATGGAAAGTGGAAGGATAATTGGAATACCTATCACTATATCTATGCAGAAAAAAATGCTTTTTCTGGTTTACATGGCTTTTGGGAAGGTTTAATAAATCGCGTAATTGTAGAGTTTGATAATAACACAAAAACCCTCTACGTAAAAGGAATTAATGAACCATCTTGGGCAGATTGCAATGGAAATGGAACAAATGGACAACGTGGTGTAGAATGTTATTCGCGTATTGTATGGACAAAATACAATAACGATTACTACTACTGCGAAATTGTATACAACAAAGGTAGTTTAGAGCAAGCAAAAAGTGACCCAACAACCGCAGATAGTTCTAATCCAGTAAGTGGTGGATGTGGTGGTTTTTCTTGGACAAAATTCGTTCAAAAATTAGATTAATCAGCGGTAGGAAAATGAAGATCAAAAGCAAATTGATAGGAGCCCTTCTCTTGGGCTCTTTTTTGTTTTTGGATTGTTCAAAAGCCACCGACAATCAAGATGCTACTCTACTTAGTTTGATCAACCCAAATCCAGAAAATCCTAGTTCCACTAGCAATACTTCTTCTTTTGTGTTTGTAAATGTTCGTCTGTTCGATAAGGTAACCGAAGCACCAGGAAGTGGTAGTGGTTCTTTTTCGGATCCACAGAAAGCCATTAATGGTGTTTTTGGATGTGGTAAAACTTGTGGTTCTTTGGATGTATATTCTCTTAAATCTTCAGCTACTGCAACGTATTGCAAGCCAAACGAAAAATGTATCGTGTTAGAAGTCGAAAATAAAAAAATCAAAAATGGTAGCGGGATTGATTTTGTTGTGTTCGAAAATCCTTTTTGCCTAGGAGGTATAGCAAATTGTGGTATATCGCATTTTATGGAACCTGTTATCGTAGAAGTAAGCATTGATGGAATCAACTGGTGTGGGTTTAATCCTCAATATGTAGGAGATAGTACCAGTGCAAATTTAAACAATCCAAACAATTGGCAACGATTTGCTGGTAGAGAACCAGTAGTTTATCATCAGTCGAATTGGACATATTCCGAAGAAGATATATTTGATCCAACAATAGCAGGTGGCGATGGTTTTGATCTACAAGATCCTAATTTCGGTTCAAGTGGCGATGGTTGTACTTCTGTTATAAAAAATCAAATATTAAGCGATGGATTTATCTATTTACGTTTAACAACTGCATTTTCGCGAGGATTCCCCGTTACGCCGGGTTCTTTTGATCAAGCATCTGATATAGATGGTGTAATAGCAAAATATGTAACAGATAGATAAATAGGAGAAAAAAATGATCAAAAAAAAATATAAAATTATTTTATTGATTATATTTACATTAATTTTTTCTTGCAAAAAAGAAGAAACCAAACAACAAAATAATCATGCTGAATATCGAGTAGATTTTATAATAAAAGGGGATTCCTTTTCTAAGAATCTTAATCAAACTTTTAGTACAACAAAATATCTTTTCGAAATTATGATGGATTTAAAAAGTCAAAATCGATTGGATTTTGGGTATACGGGATCAAAAGATACCATTTTTATTACAGAAATCGATGGAATTAAAAACGAAGGTAGTGGAAAACAAAAAAGGAATTGGATATTCTTTGTCGATGGAAACTTATCAGAAAAAGGGGTTTCGCAAGTTCTGATCGAAAAAGACACAGAAATTCTCTGGTGCTTTACCCAATGGGAAGAAAAAGAAAAATGTAATCATAAAATAGGAGGTAATGATGAAACTAACAACAGAAAAAACTGAGACATGGATTTGGCTTGGATTATTTGTTATGATTGGAGTAATGTCGCGATGGATTGAGCATATTCCTAATGTCACTCCCATTGTGGGCATAGCTTTGTTTATGGCTTATCTGTGGAATTGGTCTTATAGTGTAGTATTTACGGTATCCACACTATTATTAAGCAATTGGATTTTAGGGCATGATTTTGATTATGTTCAAGTATCTGTATATCTTGGGTTGTTGTTTCCTTCTTTTTTAGGAAAGTATGTAAAAAAAATAAATTCTTTTTATAAAAAGTATATATCAGTAATTGGATTAAGTATTGTTTCTAGTGTATTTTTTTATCTTATAACCAATTTTGCAGTATGGCTTTGGAGTGGAATGTACGAACATACAATTGATGGACTATTATTTTGCTACGAAATGGCAATTCCATTTTTTCGAAATACACTCTTAGGGGATTTATTTTCTTCTTTGGTAATTTTCGGTATGTATGATTTATCAAAAATATTTATAAAAAATCATTATTTAATCAAAACCAAACAAATTAAGCCAGTCAATTGACTGGTTCTTTTATGAAATTTATCTATCAAACGCTGATTTTTATTTTTTTCGTACTCTCGATCTATTCTCAGGAATATACCATTATCGTAAAATCCAACAAAGAAACAACTCAAAAAAAAGATGTGATTAACATAACAAAAGATGAGCAAATCCATTATACCTTAGATAAACTATTAGAAAAAGAAATTGGTTTTTTAATCCAAAAATATGGTGGAGATGGCAGTTATTCTTTGATTCGAATTCGCGGAAGTAATGCAAACCAAGTAAACATTTATCTTAACGGTATTCCTCTGAATTTTGCAGCATATAGTGAAGTAGATGTGTCGGATCTAAATGTATTTAATTATCAAACCATCGAAGTAGAAAAAAACGGCAATATGACCGGATTAACAGGAAGTTCGATTGGTGGTTCTATCAATTTAATCCCAGATTTCCAAGAAGAAAAGAATCAAGTTTACGTACAAGGTGGTTCTTATAAAACCTTTGGAGGTGGAATTTTCTATCAACAATTGTATAAACAAGAAAACGAAGAAAGTTATTCTGGTGGATGGAATATCTCTGTATATAAAGAAACATCGGATCAAAATTATCGATTTCGAAACCATAATGGAACAATTTATTTTAATACTATCGATGATTTTAACGATACAAGAAAAAATGCTCAATACAAGAAAACGAGTAGTCTGTTGAATGGTTTTGTTCAGCTAGGTAATACAAAACTACAATTCTTGAACGACACCTTTTATAGAAATCATGGAATTCCTGGACCTATAACAAGACAAACTTACAAAACAAAAAGAGAACACTTGCGAAATACATCGGGAATATTTACAGATACAAAGCATTTCTTCTGGGATAATGTTCGCTTAAAATCGCGAGTATATTATACTTACATTAACAATAATTTTAAAGATCCCGAAAATGAGCTATCTTTTGGAGCAAATAGTAGTAAAGCGTTCTTACACAACAAAGGGATTCAACTAATGCCACAGGTTTTATTTGATTTTAACAAAGATTTTCTCTACGAAATGAATTTTTTGTTGGGATACGAAGAAGAGTTTTTTTTCGAAGATAAATACACGAATTTTGGTTTTAAAACAGAAGATGTTCCAGAGAAAAAACGCTATCATTATAGCTTACATTTTTCTAATCGGTTGGAATTTTTTGATGGCATAGTAGAATTCATTCCAGAATTTCGAAACGAACAATACAACAATAATTTTTACATAGAATCTCAGACAAAAAGGCTTCTGGATCTACAACAATTAGAAAAAGACGAATCAAGAATCAATTTTATCAATGAATCTTATAAACTTTGGATTACTGCATTTAATAACAGTCAGCATAAACTTAAATTCTTTTTGGATTATCGCGAAGAAAAACGATTGCCTTCTTTTATCGAGCTATTTGGCGAAAAAGGTTCAATTGTGCCTAATTTAAAACTAAGACCAGAAAGTTCTTTTAATCGCGAAGCAGGCTTTAAATATTCTTTGGATGATCTTCTTTTGGATCTTCGCATTTATAGAAGAGATGTAAAGGATTTAATACAGTTTATACCGAACTCTCAGTTTTCTTTAAGAGCAGAAAACATAGCAAAGGCATATTTTATAGGAACAGAAACAACATTAAAATATATTTATAAAGAATTATATAAAATATATTTATCGTATAGTTATCAGGTTGCAAGACAATTCAATAAGAATAATTTTTACAACAAAGAAAGCTATATTCCTTTAATCCCTATGCATACGTATAAAAGTGGTTTGATTCTTTTCCCCAATGGTAAATGGGAATATCATTTTGATGCATTTTACTTTGGTGCTTACTTTAAAAACAAATCGAATGATTATTTTTCTTATCAACCACCTAAATGGGTTTATAATACGAGTTTATATTATAAATGGAAAGATGTTTTGACTGTTTTTGTAGAAATTCGAAATTTACAGAATCAATTATACGAAGATATTATAGGTTATCCATTGCCAGGAAAAAATTATATCGCAGGTTTAAAATATTTTTTTTGATTGAATGTATGAAGTTAAAAGCATATCTATTAGTTTTATTAACAACATTTTTTTGGGGATTTACTTTTCATTTAAGTAAGTACTTACTTAAATTTGTTGAACCAATTCAAGTTGCTTTTTTTCGCTTTTTTTATTCTTCTCTTTTTTTGTTTGTGTTTTTTATCATGGTTTATAAGAAGCGAAATCCAATTTCTTCTAATCGATTTTTTTCTAAAATAAAAAATCATTGGAAAAATATATTGTTAATGTCTTCTGCAGGTATTTTTATGTTTAATTTTTTTATTTATAAAGGAATCCATCTTTCCAATCCAGTAATAGCAGCGATTATTTCCGCAGCAAATCCAGCAATCACTGCATTGTTGTTAAGGTTTTGGAAAAAAGAACCTCAATCCATTTATACAATCGTAGGAATTGTAATTGCATTTGTTGGTATTCTTATAACTTTAATGGAATCATTTCGTAGCAATCCATCGATCATGCAACTAATAGATTTTAATGTTGGAAATCTCTATATTCTGATTGCTACCTTTTCGTGGGCAGTTTATGGCATTTTAGGATATGATTTTTTGAGAAAATATCGCGAAGAGATGAACGAAATCGAATTAACAATTATCAATATTTGGGTTGGAACTGGGATGTTATTTTTAGGATCACTAATGGAATTAAGTTTTTTTGATTTATTTCTAAATATTTCTAGGTTGGATGTTTTTTCGGCTTTGGTATTTATGGGGATTTTTTCTTCGGGTTTGGGATATATCTGGTGGTACGAGAGTATTAAAATTATTGGTACAGCAAAAACAGCGATATTTATGAATGTTATACCAATCATGGCAATGCTCATTGAATTTTTTCTTTATCAGAATCTTTCTGTTTATAAAGTGATAGGAGGTTTATGTGTCATCGCTGGTGTCACTATTACAATTTATAAATAAATTTTATATTATATTTTTATTAATTGGTTTTTTTTCTTGTAAAGATATAAAAAGGCCCGATTTGTTATTGTCTTTACTATTAAATCGCGGAGAAATCGGAATTATTACGTCGGATTTTAGTACCTCGGGAAGATTTTATACCATCAATCAATTGGGAATGCTTTCGTTTAGTTATGTTCCCGTACATTCTGATGCTGTGGGATTTTATCTAAATAATAGGGTCTATATCTTAAATCGATTAAATCGCGATACAGTACAGGTATTAGACCCTAATTTATTTTACAGGACAATTTCTGAGTTTAGCACAGGAAATAGTACAAACCCTCATGGTATTGCAATTTTTAACAATAAAGCATATATAACATTGTACGAAAAGGATTATCTTTTGGTTGCAGATCTTTTAACCGGAAGAGAAATCAAAAGAATCAGCCTAAGTAGTTATAGTGATACTGTTTCTTTTTTATATCCAGATGGTATACCAGAGGCGAGTGGAATCATTTATCTTAACAATAAAATCTATGTTGCACTTCAAAGGTTGGATAGAACGAATCCTTATTTTATCTTTCCAACCACAGATGCATCTTTTTTGTTAGAGATTGATCCAAATATCGATCAAATCACCAGTTATAAGACTTTTTTATATAAAAATCCTATAAGCAAGTTAAAAGTTTATCATATTACGGGAGAAGATTGTATCTTTGTTGCAAATGCAGGCAATGTCGGATTTAATTTTGCCATAGATGGTGCAATAGAAGGATATTGTCCGAATTCTCAAATTCAATTAACTATCTTAAAAGAAATAGAAGTAGGAGGTGACATACTAGACTTTGTTGTGATCAATTCCTCTCTTGGATTTGCATTAGTGGAATATCAAGATTTTAGTATGAGTATGATAAAGTTTAACCCAACAACAGGGAAGTATTTAGAAACGATTCTCTATTACAAAAATAATGGTTTTGCTGCTGGATTAGAATATTATAACGACCAACTATTTATAGGAGAAAGTTCGCAGTTTCCACTGGTAAGAATTTATCACATAAATAAGAATATTTTTACCAACATTATTCCATTAGAACAAAATCCAACAGATATTTTTTTGATTCAATAAAAAAATGCTAAACTTTTTTTCCAAAAATTCCGATTTTTTTTGGTTAAACTATTAAGATTGTCTATTGAATTTCCGAATTTCGATTTAGAGATAATTATAAATATTAAGCAGTAGCCTCTTTGTCCAGGGATTGGACAAAGCGATTTCAAGGAGGAAGCGAATGATAATAAACCATAACCTTTCCGCGATTAATTCGCATAGGGTATTAAAATTTCAGAATTGGGAAGTCTCCAAAGATATGGAGAAGCTATCGTCTGGCCTAAGAATTAATAGAGCAGGTGATGATGCTTCTGGTTTAGCTGTTTCGGAAAAGATGCGAGCTCAAATTAATGGATTACGACAAGCAGAAAGAAATACAGAAGACGGTATGAGCTTAATCCAAACAACCGAAGGATATTTACAAGAACTTTCGGATATTCTTCAAAGAATTCGTGTATTGGCAGTTCAATCTTCGAATGGTATTTATACACCCGAAGACAGACAAATGATCCAAGTAGAAGTATCTCAATTAGTGGACGAAATTGATCGTATAGCATCACAAGCAGAGTTTAATAAAATGAGCCTTCTTCAAGGACAATTTGCACGAGGCTCAAGAATTACTTCGATGTGGTTTCATATTGGTCCTAATCAGCACCAACGCGAAAGAGTATACATACAAACGATGACAGCTCTTGCTTTAAACTTAAAAAGAGTAGATGGGAATATTCTAACATTGTCTACACCTGAATTTGCTAACGAAGCAATCGGAACAATTGATAAAGCAATGGAAAAGATTAACAAACAGAGAGCAGATTTAGGAGCATACTATAATAGATTAGAGCATGCTGCCAAAGGTTTGATGATTGCTTACGAGAATACCCAAGCATCAGAATCTCGAATACGCGATGCAGATATGGCAGAGACATCTGTTAGTTTTACCAAGAATCAAATTCTTGTTCAGAGTGGAACTGCAATGCTAGCACAAGCTAATGTAAGACCTCAATCTGTATTACAATTGTTGCGGTAATAATAAATAAAAAAGCGTAAGTGTTCCCAGAGATATATATCATATCTTCTTTTTCGTAGATTTACCAGTTATCTATGAAGGAGAGGATATGATCCTCTAAACGTAAGCTCGGACAAGGAGAGCAACGATGATTATCAACCACAATATGAGCGCGGTTAATGCTAACCGCGTCTTAAAGTTTAACGTATGGGAAGTTGACAAATCAATGGAGAAATTGTCCTCTGGCATGAGGATTAATCGTGCTGGGGATGATCCATCTGGTTTGGCTGTTTCCGAAAAAATGCGTACACAGATAAAGGGCTTACGGCAAGCAGAGCGGAACACAGAAGATGGGATGAGTTTTATTCAGACTACGGAAGGCTATCTACAGCAGATGTCGGATATTATTCAAAGGATTAGAGTTCTTGCAATACAATCTTCGAACGGTATCTATAGTCCAGAAGATCGGCAGCTTATTCAAGTAGAAGTTTCTCAGTTAGTGGACGAAATCGATAGAATCGCTTCTCAGGCAGAATTCAATCGATTTGAGCTTTTACTTGGAAGGTTTTCGCGAACATCTCGAACAGGATCTATGTGGTTCCATATAGGACCAAATGCAAACCAAAGGGAAAGAGCTTTTATAGCGACGATGACAGCAGTAGCGTTAGGTTTTAAAGATTCTAACGGAAAGATTGTGACTATCTCTTCTCCATCTAACGCGAATAAAACCATAGAGGTTGCAGATAAAGCTTTACAGAAGTTGATGAAGCAAAGAGCAGATCTTGGGGCTTATTACAACCGATTGGAAAGTGCAGCAAAAGGTTTGATGGTGGCTTACGAGAATATTCAAGCTTCGGAATCTAGGATTCGCGATACGGATATGGCAGAAGAGATCGTAAATTTAACGACGAAACAGATCTTAACAGAGACATCTGCCGCAATGCTTGCCCATGCTGGCGCAAGACCAGAAACAGTTCTAAGACTCTTACGCTAGTAACTGGTCCCGGCTTATGCCGGGTTTTTTTATGCTTTGTATTTATTCTGGAACAAATATGTAATGGTAAAAAAGATTATGCCAAATCCTAAGTAAATGAATATCATCGTTAAAAGAGAAAGCTTCCACCAAAAATAACCATTAATGATAATCGTATATATGCCAATTATAGGAATAGAAAATAAATTCATCAATGCTAATTCTTTTGCAACTGGTGTTTCGAGTTTTGGATCAACAATTTTTAGCAATAATAATCCTGTAGAGGTTGTGCCAGTTACAGTTCCAAAAATGGCTAATATCCTTTCCCAGAAATAATTTTTTAATTTGCGTCCTAATAAAACTATCAGCAGTGTTGTTAAAATTCCACCAATTAAGGAAATCAATACAATAGGAATAAGATATGTCTTAAATATATGGATTTGGATCGATGCAATCGTAGAGACTACTAAAAAATCCACTGCAAAGGAGGTAATTTTTTCTTGAATAAATGGTTCAATAAGATAGTCTTTTTTTATCGCTTGTAAGAATTTTCGCACAAGGATCGAGAATGCAATACCAAATAAAAAGAAAAAACCCCATAACATTCTAGAAACATCGTCTGGTAAAAATTGACTCAATATCCAAAGAAAAATATAAGTAATCAAGATAACCAACCCAACCAAAGAAACCTGAAAAGCTAATGGTTCTAGCGAATTGGGATGAATCGTATTCTGAATTTTTATGAGTTCTGTTCTGTTGGAGGAATAATAACCTCTTATAAAATCCTCTGTTGGTTTTTTTATGACCCAATTTGCTAAGGGAACACCAATAAATATACAAAAAAGATAGCCTAAGGTTGCAAACGTTAAACCGATGGATGCCGCGTGATCAAATCCAAATCCTTCCCATACTTTTCCAAAAGATAATGCTTGGCCTGGACCTTCGTTAAATCCCAATGGGAAAAGAAATCCCACCATAGGATGAATTTCTATTCCTAACGAAATCAGGATAAAAACAACCAAACCTCCAACCACTGCTTGTAAAGGAAAGTTGATTCCTTGAATAAAAGCCATCCATAAAGATCCTTTATAAACGGTTAGATGGGATTTATCTTTTTGTGATGGAGTTAATCCAATCGATATAAAAGAAATATTAAAAAAATGATAAGCAAATGTTTCTAAGATTGATACAACATTTTGATAATCTATTAGATTATAATACTTTGTTATATGTAATATGGATAGACCCAAAATTCCACCAATAATAGAAGATGGAATCAAAAAATATTGTATATAAGTGATAGTGCCTCGAAGGATTACCCCAACAATCAATAAACACGATAAAAAAGCAAATATTAAAATCGATTCAAAAGAAAATGCAGACATAATTTATAATTTTATCTATAGGTTAAATTTGTAAATTCTAATAATATTTTTTCTCTTAAAGATGGTTCTAATAGGTTGAGTATTTCGTTAATTGGTGCAAATCGTTTGGGTATTTCTCCAGGTTGAATGTTGAGAAGTTGAAAGATCTTAAAAATCGTTTCTGTTTTATCAAGTTGATCTATATAAGGCTGAATTTTTTCTATTAGTGTACCAGAGGGAAGTTTTTTCGCTTTTTCTACTGCGGAAGATAAATCTTTTAGAAATTGGTTGATTCTCTTTACATTAGAGTGATTGATGGATAGATGAATGGATTCTTTTATATTGCCATATCGAAATACAGGTTGAATGTACCATCCCATAGAATTCATTTCATCAACTATATGGAATATGTTCACAGATTCTGATGTAAATGCAATCAATGGAGTATTACTTTTTACTACAAGTTTTAAATCCGGATGTTTTTCGATAAATTCTTGGATTTTTAAAATCGCCTTCCATTTTTCTTTTGCAAACTTTAAGTATCCATCTTCGCCCACAGCAAGAAGAGTAGCAAACGTTGCAGCTAATGGTCCACCGCTTTTGGTACTCTGAATGGTTGTATTGATCATTGTGTAGCCAATCCAATCAGAACAACTAAATATTTGGTATTTTCTTAACTCTTTGTTTTTGTAGAGAATTACTGATGCTCCTTTTGGTGCATAAGCATATTTATGAAAGTCCATAGATATGGATGTAACACCATCGACAGAAAAATCAAAATTAGAAATATCGATGTGAAGTTTCTTAAAAAATGGAAGAATAAAACCGCCCATGCAAGCATCTACATGAAATAGAATATTGTGTTTTTGAGCAATTTTCGCCATTTCTTCGATCGGATCAATTACGCCATAAGTATAGGATGGAGCTGAACCAACAATCAAAATAGTATTCGAAGAAATCTTTTTTTCTAAGTCTTTTAAATCTACTTTAAATTTGTGATCGATGGCTACTGGCTTAATTTTTATGTTAAAATATTGCGAAGCCTTGTGGAATGCTGCATGAGCTGTTATAGGTAATAAGATTTCGGGATTTTTTATTTTTGGATTTTTTGATAGAGCATAATCACGAGCAGCTTTGACTGAAAGTAAAATGCTTTCTGTACCACCACTCGTAAAATTACCACAACAAGAATCATCCCCATTTAGATGCTTTATGGCAAAATCTACGATTTCTTTTTCTAAACTCAGCAGACTTGGATAAACCGTAAAGTCCAGCCCACTTTTATGATAATATTGTAATAATGCTTTTTCTGCAATATTACGATATTTTTTGCCCGGATCAAAGATGTATCCGAACAATCTACCATCATTCCAGTTTATATCGTATTTTTCGAAATCCTTTAGCATTTGGAAAATTTTTTCTTTGAATGTTATTAATCCTTTTTTGGGTAGCTGCATGATTCATCCTTTATCAATAAAACTTAACGATAATGATCAATCTTAAAAAATGTTTAAAATCTTAAAGTTTTTTAAAATTGATATCTATCGAAACCTTTTTTAATTCTTTAAATTTTTATCAATCAATATTTTTGTAAAAAAGTATTTAACTCGAGTCAATTTTATAATTGAAAAATCCAATAATATAAGAATAATTTTTATAAAAAAAATATCTTCTCTGTGAATGTATAAAAATTAATAAAAATATTTATAAAATATATATAATATCAAATAAATTGATCTAAAAAAATGCTAATAACTTTTCTTTGTTCATAAAATCCTTTTTTAAAATATGAATAATTATTAACTATGGTGTTATTATCTTGATTTGAGTTGTTAATTAATTCGGCATTTAGTGTAGGTAAGGGAATTAAAGGTATTATGTCGTATCCTTGGGATTGCATTTCCCAGTCGAGCATGATTCGAATCAATGCACTGATAGAATAACCAATAAAGTGTCGCATTTCGAAAAGTTTACTCCATAATACTGGATTGATTTTGATTACCTTTTTTTTATATCGCCTTGTCTTTGGCTGATAGTTGGCAGTTTCTGTTTTTTTTATGGGAGTAATACTGATTAAGTATAAATGATTCAAATATTTATTCACAAGATAATAGATAGCTTCGGAATAATTGTTTCTATGTCTATTTGCTAATTCTTTTAAAAAATCAATATGTTGCTGTTCTAAATTTATACAAACTGGATAGTAATATCTTGTTGTGTATTGTTCATGCCTCATATAATAGAAAATCATCTTTTTGTAAAATTGTTACAAAAAAATTTTTATGTTTTTTTGAGTTTTTTCTCCAATATTAAAGCTTATGATTTTTGTTTATACCATTGCATTTATGAAAATTTTTATTCAGACACGTTATTTCTCGCGAAAATATTGATTCTTATTGCAAAAAGTATTGAATTATCTCTTCTTCTGCGCGAAAGTTCTGGGTCGTTTTACCAATATACCATTCGGGTAAGTATTGAAATCCACCAGGCCAGGTATGTCCACCGTTAAGGATTTTATAAAATCGAACAAAAGATTGATTTTTGCATTTATAATGGCTAATTAATGTTTTTGTATCTGAATCTTTTTCCAAAGAAGAGATGAGGGCTTTTTTGTCGCATTCATTCTTATTAAGCCAAAATTGAATTGTTTCTTCTGCGGATAAGACTTTTCCTCTTTTACGAAAAAGTACTTTGACATCGCCACCATTAAAAGGGACTAATGGATCTTCTGTTCCATGAATCAAGATCATTTTTAACTTTTTTTTGATGATACAATCGCTTTTTAAATGTTCTGGCATTGTTGCTGCAATAGAGGCAAATCCAGTGATTTCGTTAGAATATTCACAGGCAATGCGAAAAGACATCATTCCACCATTAGATATGCCAAAGATATAAACATTGTTTTCGTCAATGGGGAAGTGCTTTTTCATATATTCAACCAGGTATTTTATATATCCTGCATCATCTATATTTTCCTGATGAGCTTTGGAATTGGGAACATCTCTACCATCATTCCATTGTTTGTCATATCCTTCGGGGAATAACAAAAAAAAACGATATTTTTCTTTTAATTCAATCAATCGTCCTCTGGTGAGTTTGATGTTAGAATCTATACTTCCACCACCACCATGTAGACTAATCAACAAGGGATAAGTGCGAATGTTTGGGTTTAGTGAAAAGTTTTCTTTTTCGTAGTTTTCGGGATAAAATAACAAACTTTTTCTTTCTAAGTTTTGATACCGTATATTTAACCAAAGATAGTTTGGATCATTAATATGCAATCTTCTGTTTGAACAATTTATAAAAATAATCAATAAAATAATATAAATAACTCTATTCCACATACAACACCAATCCTTTTAAATATTCTCCTTCTGGATGAAAAATAGAAATTGTATGATCAGGTGCCTGTGTCAAATATTCTTTAATAATAACATTTCTTTTTTCTTCTTTTGCTGCAAGAAAGATGATTTTACGAAATAGCTCTTTATCAATAAATTGTGAACACGAAAATGTGAATATATGTCCCTGGTGTTTGATTTTTTTTATTGCTAATCGGTTTAACCCTACATAACCATGGATTGCTTCTTTTATCTTGGTTTTGGTTTTAACAAATGCAGGTGGATCTACGATCATCAAATCGAAATAATTTTCTTTTATATTGTTTAGATAATCAAATACATTGGATTGTACTATTTCTGTGTTATCAAATTTAAATTGATTGATTTTTAAATTCTCTTGGATTTGATTCGTAAGGTTTTGTGCATCTACAAATACAACTTTTTGTGCATTCCCTTTTAGTGCATGTAAACCAAATCCTCCGATATAACAAAAAGCATCCAGAATGATTTTATTATGGGAGTATTCTAACAATTTTTTTCGGTTGATTTTTTGATCTAAAAAATATCCTGTCTTTTGGAATTTATCTAACTGGATTTCGAAATGGATTTGATTTTCTATAAATCGAATTTTATCGATGGTTTTTGGAGATAACCACTGAATATTTTGTTGTTCTTTTAAAAGAATATATTGAATGTTTTTATGGTTTAAAAAATCTACAAGGATTTTAAGAAAAGTTTCTGATTTTAAATAATCGAATTGAATCACACTTAGGTCGTTATAAATATCGCAGATAACACCAGGAATGCCATCACTTTCGGAATGAATCAATCGAAATGCATTAGAATCCTCAAAAAGTTTTTTTTTCTTGGTATATAAATGTTCTAATTGTTGGTAAAAATAGTCATTGATATCTTGAATTTCTGTATTTCCAAAGTAAAAGATTCGAGCAACGATTTGTTGTGGTTTTTCGTAAAAGGCATACCCCACAAATTCTTTTTTAGAATTAAAAATTTTAACAATGTCGCCATTTTTTAGGGATTGTTGGGATTCTAATTTCTCAACTGCTCCAGAAAAAATCCAACGATGAAAGGAAGATAAAAAATCATCCTTATTTTTTTTTAGATAGAGATTTCCTTGTATGTTTTTCATTTTAATATCCAGAATTTTTCATTAGATGCCGAATTAAATAATAATTTACTTTTAATTATTTTGAAAAATAATGTAAATATGTTTGTTATTAAAAACTCTAAAAAATTATTTTTGGTTGCAATACTTTTTATCATCTTTTGCAAAAAAGAATATATTGGTTTTTCTGAACCCACATTTATCTACGATAGCTATCCACTGAATCCTCCCGAAGAAAAGGCAGATCTTTATTTTTCTTCGGTGCCTTATAAAAACTTTTTAGAACTTGCTTCGGATTATCAGCCTCTATTGAATCATTTAAATCAAACTCTATCCATAAAGATTCTCTATAAACCGATTGATCAATACTATAAAGTATATGATTTGTTAAAAAACGAAAAGATCGATATTGCTCTGATTGATCCTTACTATTATAAAAAGCATAAAAATGAATTTGATTTAGAAATATTAGCAGAGTTGGTTTATACAAATACTTCTAGCAACTATTTTTATCTCGTAAATAGAAATGATCAATTTATCAATAATTTAGGCGATATCAAAAAAAATATTTCTATACTAACGATTTCTTTCGATAATCCTTATTCTTTTGTGGGTTATCAATTCCCTAATGAATTTTTACAAAGAAATGAATTAAATTTAAAAAGGTTTAAGAATGTTAATTATTCAGGAAATTTCGAAAGTACTGTACAAGGTATTCTTTCGGGAAATTTCGATTTAGGTTTTGTGGATGCATTAACCTATGAAAAATACAAAGCAACTGCAATAGGTTTAAAGGTTTTGTATCGTTCAGAACCATTAGAACACTATGTTTTAGTGATAAGAAAAAATTTAGACGAAACTCTTAAAAGAAAAATAAGGAATTCATTGTTAGAACTTAGTATAAATAATGATCAGCAAAAAAGTATATTACAATCTATCCACAAAGATTTGATAGGTTTTAGATAAAAACAATGCTGATTTTTAAGCTTAGAGGTGTTTTATGTTCAAAAAAATAAAAAATTATACTAATAGTTTATGGGAATATTTTTTAAAGTTTCCTATTAGCCTTTCAAAAAAGCTTGTTATCATGATCGCATTTTTGGAATTTGGAGCGATTGTTACAACAGGTATTTTTATCTTAATTTATTTTTATTTTATTCTTGAACAAAATTTAGATAAAAGGGCTTACGAGATCTCTCGTGCCTTAGAAAAATTTACTGTGGAATCTCTTGTTATCAATGATTTTACTAGATTACAAAAAACTGCGGAAGAAATTACGATGGATCCCAATATTCGTTATATCATAGTTCAGGATAGATTTGGTCAGGCTGTTGTACATAGTAATAAACATTATGTAGGCTTAAAATTTAACGATAAAAATAGTGCCAGAGCGTTTTATGCAGAACATGAATTTTATCAAAATTATTATCGTTCGGATGGATCTTTATATACACGTGAATTTGTTTTGCCTTTAATCACTCCTTATGGAAAATTAGGTATATTAAGAATTGGAATGAATTACCAAAGTTTGGTAATTCAGCCGATGTTAAACACGTTTTATATTATTTTAATTATGATTGTTGGCTTTGTGATTATGGGAATTTTTATTGCAATTCCAGCAACAAAGATACTTCTTATACCAGTAAGAACAGTCGAGTCTGCAACCCATGATATTTCCGAAGGAGATTTAACAACAAAAGTAAATGTTTTAAGTCAGGACGAAATTGGAGAAATGGCGAGAGCATTTAATAACATGGTATCCAGTCAAAGAGAACTTGTTTCTGCTATTAGAAAGATTTCCGAAGAAATACTAAATTTTAGTAATGAATTAGCGTCCTCTTCCGAAGAGGTGTCTGCTGCATCGATTCAAATTTCCAATATTTTAAAAGAGGTATCTCAGGATGCTATAAAAGGTTCTGAATTTACCCATAAAGTAAACGAAAAACTAAATTCTTTTGCGTATCTATTAGAGAATGCAAAGCAACAAGCAGAAAAGGCAACTATCATTGCTCAAAATGCATATAAAACTTCGTACATGGGAAAAGAGAAAATTGCTACACTAAACGAAGTTTCTGATAAAATCTATAAAAGTGCAGAGTTTACTTTGTCTACCATAGAGCAATTAAACGAACTTTCGAAAAAGATTAGTCAGATCACTACGACAATTAACAATATTACAGAACAAATCAATCTCTTATCATTGAATGCTTCCATAGAGGCAGCAAGAGCGGGAGAATATGGTAAAGGTTTTGCTGTTGTAGCAGATGAAATTTCTAAATTGGCTGAACAAACCAAAAAACAGGCAAAAGAAATCAATCAGATTGTAAATCAAGTCATTGATTTTACAAAAAAAAGCGTAGAGTTAACAAAACAACAGTTTGAGCTCATTTTAGAAGAAAAAAATACCAACAAATTAGTAAATGAATTTTTCGAAAAAATCATCTTAGCTGCGAATAATATTTCCGAAGAGATTCAAACAATTAAAAATATTGCAGATAAAGAAGTAATCGAATCCAAAGAAGTTGTTCAAAACGTTAATGAATTAAACAAAATGATGCAAAAAACTGCTAGTAGAGCCAACGAGGTAAATACGCTTGCAAAGGAAACAACCAACGCAATGGAAGAAAATGCACAACAAACTCAAAAATTGAATGAACTCATCAATGACCTTAAAAAAATGGTATCTAAATTTAAAATTTAATGGATCAGATCCTATTCATCAATCAATACATTGTTGCAACAATTCTCTTAGCTTTGATTCATGGAAGTATTCCTAATCACTGGTTGCCATTTATCGCACTTTCGCGCGCAGAAAAATGGTCTACAAAAAAATTATTAATGATCATCAGTATAGGAGCAATCTTTCATAGTTTAAGTACGGCAATATTAGGTTTTTTTATTAGTTATTTTGGATATTATATTTCTTCTATAAGTCAATTAGAAAAGATTCTTCCTACTTTTTTTATGGTTTTTTTGGGAATGATTTATCTTATTATTGATCATCAAGAACATTATAATGATCCTTTAAAAAAAAAATCTATTAATCCAATTTTTTCTGTGATGTTGTTATACCTGGGAATGTTTTTTTCTCCTTGTTTAGAGATCGAAGCTATTTATTTTTCTGTGGGAAGATATGGTTTAACGAGCTTTGTTTTAATCAGTTTGATCTATACAATTATTACGTTGGTTTCTATGCTGACTTTTTCTTATCTTGCTTATAAGGGTTTACTAAAATATTTCCCTAAAATACTAGAAAAGTACGAAAAAAGAATGATTGGTTTAGTCCTAATTATATTAGGAATATTTTCTTTTTATTTTCATTAATCAGCCATATGATAATAACAAAAATTTATAAAAATATTGTTAAATAATTCTATATAAAAAATAGATAAATTATTTTACTGTATTTTTTAAAATATCTATATATGGTTCTAATGCATTTTCTAATTTATCTTCTACTGAAAAGATTTGTGCTAATTTCTGAATTACTTTATCAACTAATGAATCTGGACAGCTTGCACCAGCAGAGAGTAAAATCGTTACTGGTTCTTTTGATGGAATCCAATTGTGGCTTATCTTTACTTCGTTTTTGTGCAAATCCAAATGTCGAATGGAATTTATGGATAAAATTTCTTCATTGTCTTTAATATAATATGTTGGTAGTTTTTCTTCGCATAGTTCTACAAGATGAGATGTATTGGAAGAATTATATCCACCTACGATAACTGCCAAATCTCCATCCGAATTAAGCATTTCTCTTAATGCAGTTTGATTTTCCCATGTCGCATAACACAGGGTATCTTTTGTGTCGGCAAAGTATTCCGTATTATTGCCATATTTTTTTATGATCGCTTGTCGAAGGATTTCGCTTATCTCTAATGTTTCTGTTGCTAACATAGTGGTCTGATTTACTACTCCAATTTTTTGTAAATGTTTTTGGGGATCAAAACCATCAGAGGTTCTATTTTTAAAATGATCAAAGAATTCTTCTGTAGGACGTTCTCCTAAAATGATTTCTGCTAATATTTTTGCTTCTCTAATATCTTCTATTACCAAAGAAGGAGCATATAATCTTGCATGCGAAAAAGTAGCTTTGGTTTCTTCGTGTTTGTATCTACCATGAATCACAACTGTATAATTTTTTTTGCCTAAACTTTCTGCCCGATGCCAAACCTTTTCTACAAATGGGCAAGTGGTATTGTAAATCAATAGATTAGGACCTTTTTGTTTGATTTTTTCTAATATCTCGACAGAAATGCCAAATGCTGGAATAATTACCACATCGTTTTCTGTGATTTCTTCTAAGGGAATAAGAGGAGTTCCATTCGTCTTCATCAAGAATTGTATTCCTTTTTGGTTTAAATCCTGATTTACATGGGGGTTGTGGATCATTTCGCTGATTAAATAAATTTTTTTACCAGGATTTTCTGCAATGGCTCTATATGCTATTTCGATCGCATTTTCTACACCATAACAAAAACCAAAATGTCTTGCAATTTTTAAAATCAACTTATCCAAGTTTAAAATTGTAGGAGTTAAATCTTTTCTAAAACGATCTTCAATACTCCGTGCTTGCTTTATGATAGAAATAATCGAAGAACGATAATAGCTTGGTATGTTAAATTGTTTCCTCATTAGGCTTCAAGAAAATTCAAAAATCTTTGTCGTCAATTCGGAATTGTTAGCGTTTTTATCTTAATAGGGTTATAAAATATTAAGATTTACTTAACAATTTTTTTATTGCGCTTTCTATACCATTTAAATTCAAAAAATACATAGGTATGATGTTTCTAATAGCATCGATTGTTTCGTGTTGCCAAGTAAATTCTCTTTGTGGATTTAGCCATACAGAGTAGGGGTAATGTTTACGAAATTCTATCAACCTCTGATAGCTATTCTTTATGTGGGCTTGTTTTTTTAACATTTCTTCGTTGGTTAATTTTTTATCTTCTTTGTAATAATATTCAAAAAAAGCGTGGCGTTTATCGAAAAGTTCATAAGGATTCATACATGCATCGCCAATAAAAATAATCTTGTATTCTTTGTTAAATTTTTTGTAAAAATCTTCTAGATGGATTTTTTGAACAAACTTCGCATCTTTAAAAAGCCATTCATACAAAGTATTATGAAAATAAAAATAATGAAATTCTTTAAAATATCTTAGCTTATGACAAGCACTAAAAAATCGGTTTACTAAACTGATATATGGTTCCATACTACCACCAACATCCATTAGCAAGATCAAAGAAATCTGGTTTTTTCGAAGTTTTTCGAAAACAATCGATGGATCTCCTAAATTTTTCGATGTTTTATGAACAGTTTCTTTGATGTTGATTTGTTGTTCGTTGGATTTATTCAATCGTCTTAATTTTTTTAATGCTATCTTATATTGTCTTACATTAAAAACTTCGTTGGGGTTATATTCTTCGTAAGAAACATTTTCGAATTTATCGATGGCAGTACCAAGTCCGCGATTTCCTCCAATACGAATGCCGCGTAAGTTTTTTCCCGAATGTCCAAAAGGCGAAACACCGCCAGTCCCAATCCAATATGTTCCACCATGATGTTCTTCTTTTTGTTCTTTTAATCGTTTTTCTAACTCTTCGAACAATTCCTCTAAGTCGTAATAGGGGGTTTTTTCGGGATAATCTTTGAATACCTTTCTTTCTTTTAACCATTCGTTAAGAATTTTTTCGAGTAAGTCTATATCAACGTTTGGTATGTCTTTAAAATATTCCATAAATACTTGATGAAATTTCTGGTAATATTTGGTATCTTTTACTAAGGTAGCACGCGAAATAATATAAAATCTTTCTAATGTAAATATTTCTTTTTTCTGGTGTAATTCTAATATTACTTTTAGTAGATCAATAAATTCTGTTGTTGTTACGGGAATTTCTTTTTTAAGTCGATAAAAAAAATCGATAAACATAGATTCAAGAAAATACTTGTTTACGTTTATACAAATAATTTTTTATTCTTATGTCTTTGGGATTTGTCCTATTTATTGCATTAATCATTTCTTTGTTTACGAATTTATTGGTTCGAAGCAATCTATGGAAGAATTTTCTCGAAGGTTTTCGAAAAGAAGAAAAATTTAGTTTGGGAAACCTCTTCTATAAATGGGGAAGTTGTCTTCGCTGTTTAACATTTTGGATAAGCTTATTTGTATTTGGCTTCTATTTTTTAGAGACATTTCATCCAACAAATATCTTTTTTACGTTTATTGCAACGATGTTTACAACTTCTCTGGCAATGGTTATAAAAAGATTAGCGAATTGGTAAAGAATATATACTTAGAGGATCTGCTACAAAGCCATCGATCCATACCGAAAAATGAAGATGAGAACCAATGGCAAGTCCAGTGGCTCCCACCGTTCCAATGGGAATACCAGCTTTTACATAAGTATTTTCTGAATAATAGCGTTCGTTTAAATGCATATAACCAGAAAATATTTTGTTTCCGTGGTTGATTAAAATAAAATTTCCTTCGTAATACATTTCCGCAGAAAGCACGATTTTACCGTCAGCTAATGCATACACAATGTCGCCTGTATTTCCTTTTAAATCTAAGCCTCTATGAATAGATTTATAGGGTTGTGAAAATATCTTTTTTTTGTTGATAATTTGATAATATTGATGGATTCTTGTTTTATACCATTCGGATGTTATATAATGAAAATCTCTGGGATGTGATAGACGATTACTGAATAAATTCGGTAAGTTTTCCGAAAAAGCGATCTTTTTCATTTCTCTTTCTTTTTCTATTCGTTCGTCTAATTCTTTTTGCTTTTCTGGTGGTAGAATTTTTTTTTCGAAAATCAAAGGAGTATCCGAATAGGGAAATTCTCTTAAATATATGTTTAGTTCAATTTCTTTTTGGATTTTTTCTTTGTTTGGATTTTGTATGATCCATATAAATTTATTCTTAGATTCTTTTAATTCTGGGGGAAATACATAAATCCCATTGTATCCAAAGGATTTTTGATTTAAGGGGATATCGCGTTCCATCGTTTTATAATAAACCTGATGTGTATAATCTTTTAATACAACATTTGGAGTATCGTCTTTTGGTAGAATTTCTATGTAAAAGATTTCTCCGCGAGAAAAACTCTTACAATAGATGATCAATTTCCATTGATCAAAATAAAAAACTTTTTCTTGAGGTTTTGTAGGAGTCCAATTTATGGGAACTTGAATAAACGTTTGATTTCGTTCTATCCATATAGTGTTTGCCCATAAAAAAGAATTGAATACTAAACCAAAAACAAAAAAATAAAACAATGATTTTAAGTATTGTTTTTTTCGGATACGAGTGGGAAAATCTCTTTTGGTTTTTGCTCGGTCCATTATCTCTTTTTATAACAATTTATACAATTTTCGAAACAGACAAGAAAAAAAAGTATATTTTTTATTCTATCAGTCTGATTTTTTTTGTATTTTTTCTCGTAAAAGCGAAAACGCCTTCAAGAGTAGAGATTCAAATATATTCCAATAAAGTATTATTTCTGGAAGAAATCGAAAATCAAATTCCTGTTATAATTAACAAAGAAAAAAAACCTATAATACTTTATTTTTATGCAACTTGGTGTCATTCTTGTGAACATATAGAAGAAAAGTTATCGCGTAAGGAAGTGGGAGAATTAATCCAAAAAGGATGGATTTTTATTAAAGTAGACGTAAGTGATTTCGAAAAATACGAAGAGCATCTTTTAAAATATTATGGTGTGTATGGAGTACCAGCATTAGCATTTTTTGATAAAGAAGGCAACATCGTTAAACCCTTTACAATGGTAGGGGAAGAAATCCCCCTAAGAACACTTATATCAATTCTAAGACAATTTGGTGTATTCGAAAATCCAATTTAAAAGATATTCAGATATTTTATTCCAAATTCAAGAAAAAAACTATTTTCTTGAATTGTTTTTAGAGTAGGATTAGAAAATAATACTATTGGAGAAATTAAATTAAAATTCGTTTGTGGTAATAAAAGAACACTATAACTTTTTAACTCTTTAAAAGTGGTTTCGTATTCTGTCTTGCTAATTCTCATATAAACGATTCCGTTAGAAGAATATTTATTTTGCCACAAGAAAGAAATTTTATTTCCTTTAAATGTGCCGTTAAATTCGGATTTAAAAACAATCATATTCGATAGATTCGAATCATCTAAATTTAAATTATATTCAGAAATTTTTTGATTTAATTGCGATTTACCTAACAAAAAAATATGGAATTCCAACAAGAATTCTGAAGAAAAGATCATCAGAAAGCGAAAGGGAATTCCGATCGAAAGTGCATTTTGTGTAAGTTGATTTTTGATTGAACTATCAGTTATATATCCATTGTAAATTTCGAATTCATCTGTAAAAGAATTTCGAATCGAAGTAATTAGTGTAGCGTTAGAATTGGACACAAATTCTAAATTTCTATTAAAATATCCAATTTCTATATAAGGGAAGATGTAATTCCAAAAAAAATCCAAATATTCACTTGTTCCAAATTTAAAAAAGATTGTATTAGATAGGTTTAAATATTTTTTTTGATTGTATCGATTTTCGGAATAAGTTTCGTATTGGGGTTGGCTAATCGAATCAAAAATTTTTTTGTTGGGAATAGAGATAAATTTAGGATTTGGTTTTTGGATATTTCCTGTGATTAGAAATCCCGTTTCCAGATTTTTATCATGATAAGACATGCCTGCATGTAAATTTCCAACCCAATTCCAAGTTGGCAAAGACTTCATTTGTATTTTTAGGTTTTGATTATAAAGACTTTGATTGTTTTGTACATAACTAGAAAAAACGTTGTAGTATTGATAAAATTGATTTAGTGGAATGTTAAAGCTTCCTAATCCAATACCAAGCTCATATTGAAACTGATGTTTTTTTTGTTCTACTGGTGGTTCGATAAATTGTTTTTCTTCTTCTAGTTCTTTTTGTTGAAGTTCTTGTAAGCGTTTTTCTTCTTCCAGTTTTTGTCGTTCTAGCTCTTCTTGTTGTTTTTGAAGTTCCTCAAGTCTTTTTTGTTCCTCGATCCTTTGCTGAAGTTCTTGAAGACGTTTTTCTTCTTCGAGCTTTCTTTGTAATTCTTCTTGTTCTTTTTTTAATGCTTCTAATCGTTTTTTTTGCTCTTCTTCTTTTTGTTTTTGAATTTTACGCAATTCTTCGTCAGATATATAAACAATTTTTTTGATTTCTTCTTTGTTGATGGATATGAATTGTTTATTTTGTAATTGGATTTCTACTTTTGTTAAGGTTTGACGAACAATTGTCCCCTTAAAGATTTTACCGTTTTTTAAATAAATTATATCTGCTTTTAAAATTATGGGTTGCAATAGCAAAATAAAAAAAATGATTTTTTTCTTCATGTATAATAGAAAAATTATCAATGTTTATTGTGTAAACATTTTTTATTTTACCATCACTTATTAATAATAAAAAAAATTATTAAGAAAAAAAAATTATGATTGATCTATTTTTATTTTAGTTTATGATGGTTAAAATTATTTTAAGGAGAAAAATATGAAAAAGACATTAACTTTTTTTACTTTAAGTATGTTGTTGTTTGCTTTAAATTGTGCAACACCAGGTTTTGGACCTAATGGTGGTTTATTCACATCTGCAAAAATTGGTACTTATGGCACAGGAAAACCTGCTAGCAAAACGGGAGAAGCTTGTGCATCTTCTATACTTGGACTTGTTGCAATTGGAGATGCTTCTGTGGAAGCTGCAAAAAGTCAAGGTGGTATAAACGATGTCTCTTATGTGGATTATCAAACTTTTAGTATATTAGGATTGTATGCTAAATTATGCACTGTGGTTCGCGGAAATTAATGGTTTTATTGCCCCGCGAAGGGGCTTTTATTATTTGGGTCGCGGAATTTCTATAAGTTCACCTAATGTTGCAAATAATGATGCACCTAATCTCGATATAGGGTTAACCTTTTTTGGATCAACGATGATTTTTCCTTTACTATCTTTTTCTATGCAAGAATCGTCAATATAAAGAAATTTAACAAGGCCTAAGATTAATCCTTGTGGGGTTTCTCCTATTTCTATGATTTGGTATTTTTCGCATACAAATGCTACTTTTATATTTTTTATTCTTGGCAGTGTTGTAATAGCAGAATCAAAATATTCTAATTCCAAGTTTAATCGATTCAATTCTGATTCTCCGTGTGGTAATGTGGCAGAGCTTTCGTTTACTTCTTTTACAAATTCCACTGATGGTATATGAACAATAAAATGATTTCTTTCTTCGATGTTGACCCAAGTATCTTTTTTGGTTCCATCGGGTTTTATTCCTACGGAAATAAAAATAATTGGAGGGTTGCTTGCAATACCATTAAAATAAGAAAATGGTGCAAGGTTAAAACTTCCGTTTCCATTATCGGTTAAAACCCATGCAATAGGTCTTGGGATTAATGTTTGTATAAACTGATAATAGACTTGATTAGGGGATAAATCTTTTAGATCCAGGATCATAAGGCAAGATTTAATTAGAACGTCTTATTGACTATTTTTTTTTAATTGGTTTTTTTCTATGTATATCACTCTATTTCGTCCCTGTTTTTTGGATTCGTACAAACCATAATCTGCGGCACTAATCAGTTCTGTTATATCCGAAAATTCTGGATACATCGCAATACCAATACTTACTGTACATTGAAAGTTATAAGAATTAAAATGATGAAGCACTAAAGAAAAATTTTTTCTTAAACGTTCCATAATTTTTATTGCAATCTCTTTTTCTTGAACGTTCAAAATTACACCAAATTCTTCTCCGCCATATCGACCAATTAAGTCATAATCCCTTAGATTTTGTTTTAGGAATCTGGCTAAATTGACAATAACTTGATCCCCTGCTTGATGTCCAAATTGATCGTTAACCTTTTTAAAGTTATCAATATCTATTAGAGCATAGGCAAATCCTTGGTGTGCTTTTTTAAAAATATTCATCTTAAAGGATAATTTTCTTAAAAAAGAATGATGATTGTATAAGTTTGTCATTAAATCTTTTTCGAGGGCGCTTTTGAATAGCTTGTATTTGTGATACAAAGAAAAAACAGTTGTAATAAACAATTCTGGTTGAGTTGGATGAATTATATAAGCATCACCACCTTTTTGCATTGTATAGATATAACGATGAATATCTTTTTCTTTGGAAATAAACAGAATGGGGATATATTTTAGCTCGGGAATTTGCCTAAGAATAGAAGCTAATTCTATTCCTAAAAAGTCTGGATAGTATAAATCCAGAATAATACAATAATAAAGCTCTTGTAGAATTAAGATGTTCTTTTCGTTTAATAATTCTCGTATTTGTTCGAAAGAGAAAACTTCTACATCGAATCGTGCTTGCTTTAATAGATCAATGTATATATCATTATAACTTTCTTGGTTTTTTATGTATAAAATATGAATTGGTTCAGTAATTTGCAATTCTAAAAAATAATCTATCGTATTTAAAATTTCGTTTATAGGAATATTTTTTGTTTCTTCGTTGATGTAAAAGATTTGATTACCTCCAATACGAACGATATCTAATCGATGATCAAAATCTTTTTGACGATGGGATTCATTTAACAAGAAGATTATATTGCATTTATGTTTTGTTTCTTCTAAGATTTCTGCTACAATCAAATTGACGTCGGATATTTGAGAATTATAGTGTAATATGACTATATCGGGTTTTTGAATTTTTAGAAAAGGTAATACTTGCTGTAATGTTGCAAATTCAAAAATCTGATAGCCATATTGGGTAAATTCTTTGGACAAAATCAGTCTGATTTCGATGTTAGAAGAAACAATAAATATGTTTTTTTTTAACCTATGTTGAGAACCCATTAATTTTTCAAATAATCTAAAAAAATCTTTTAGTCAATCATTAATAACTTCTTAAAACAATTGATTTGACGCTGTAACTAAATAAAAAAAATTATAAAAAATTTAAATTATGTCTTTATAAAGGATGATGCATGATAGAAAGATATAGTAATCCAGAGATTTCGCGTATTTGGACGTTAGAAAATAAATACAGAATCTGGCTTTGGATAGAATTAGAAGTTTGCGAAGCTTGGTATCGTAGAGGTTTAATTCCCGAAGAAGATATAGATCAAATAAGAAAAAAAGCGAATTTTGATGTTAAAAGAATTGCCGAAATCGAAGAAGAAGTTCAACATGATGTAATAGCATTTTTAACTAACGTAAAAGAACATGTAGGTAAAGCTGGTAGATGGATTCATTATGGTTTAACGAGTTCTGATGTAGGAGACACTGCATTATCCATACAATTGGTTCAGTCTGCTGATATCATTTTACGACGTATTGATAGTGTATTAGAAATATTGAAGAAAAGAGCATTAGAGTTTAAAGATTTAATCATGATTGGTAGAACCCATGGTATTCATGGTGAACCTATTACCTTGGGGTTGAAATTTGCTCATTTTTATGCCGAGATGTTGCGAAATAAAGAACGATTGATCGAGGCAAAAAGACAAATTGCTGTCGGAAAATTAAGTGGAGCCGTTGGTACATTTTCTAATTTGAACCCCGATCTCGAAGAAGAAGTATGCGAAAGGTTAGGATTAAAACCAGAAAAAATTGCAACACAAGTTATCAGTAGAGACAGGCATGCATTTTTTATTTCTGTATTAGGAATTATTGCTGGAACATTAGAACGTATGGCACAAGAAATTCGACTTCTACAAAAAACCGAAGGTAGAGAAATCGAAGAACCTTTCGCGGAAGGGCAAAAAGGATCCAGTGCTATGCCCCATAAAAGAAATCCCGTCATTAGCGAAAGGATCTGTGGTTTAGCAAGAGTAATTCAATCCAATGTTATGACAGCATTAAGAAATATGCCTTTATGGCATGAAAGAGATATTTCTCATTCTTCTGCAGAAAGAGTTATTCTACCAGACAGTACAATTGCCTTAGATTATATCTTAGATAAAATGTGCTATATATTAAACAACCTTCATGTTTATCCAGAAAATATCCAACGGGTTTTGAATGCTACAAGAGGATTGATATTTTCTCAGAAAGTTTTGTTAGCATTAGTGCAAAAAGGATTAGAACGAGAAGAATCCTATAAAATCGTTCAAGGATTAGCAATGGAAGTATGGAATGATCCTAATCTACACTTTAAAGAAGAAATTCTAAGGCGAGATATTTTTAGAAAGTATCTAACAGAAAAGGAAGTAGAAGAAATCTTCGATCTTAAAGCATTTTTAAAAAATGTTGATGCTATCTATAAACGTTTAGAATTATTATAAAAAAAAATGTTAAAATTTAGAAACAATTCCAAATGTGATTCCCGATAATCCCAAAGAAAAAGTAGAGGTTTGGTTTGCTGCATCTCCTTTATAAAAAAGTTGTACAAACTGATCTAATTCTTGAACCTTGATTGAATTCTGCGTGACATAAATAATGTATCCTTTGGGTTTTAAATAATCAGTGTCTAAAATGAGTGGTAAAGTCCAATAAAATCCCCATTTAAAACCTACTTTACTTAATGTAACAGAAAAACCTAATTCGTAATACATATTCATATTAAAAGATAAATTCTTTTTTACATAAAGAATTTGTGTAGCTGTTAAATATTGTCTTGATTGACTATCATAATATTGATAAGCGGGCGAGAATGTAGATAATTTTCCGTTTAGGCTAAACAGTTCAAAATCTATAATATTGTAAATACTAAATATATACCAAAATTTTCCATTGAAACCTATTCTATACCCAATTCCTTGGGTTTTTACATCAGTTGTACCATCTATAAAAGAAGTAGAATTAGGATAATTAATAGAATTATACAACAAAAAAAGATCGGGTGGAATACCAAGTTGCCATAATTCTTTGTCTTGTAGTTGTCTTGATTGGGTTCTATACGACCCTCTCGATACAATTTCAAAATAATAAACAGAAAGCTCAGAAGAATCTTGAAAATAATCCAATGGACCTACACCAAACCTAATTTTATTTTCTTTATAATCATTCAAATATGTATCTAATGTATAATAGTTGTTGGTATCAAAATATTGACGATATTCTAATCGATTATCATAAAAATTGTATTGTATTCCAAAGAATGCATTAGAATCTCTATCTTTTAAAGTATAAGAAATTTTTCTTTTAGGAGATTGATCTTTAATATAGGTATTTTGAAAGCTAAATGTATTGTTATTGGATTGGAATTGATTAGCAAGTCGGATACTACTTATAACAGAACCTAAATCTTCTGGTGGTTTTTTGTTACTTTTATTTGTTTGTACAAAACCATATTCTAAAAAGCTTATAAAATTTCCCAACAATGGATTTTCTAAAACATCGCTTAGATTTGAATTTGACTCACCAACTTCTTTATTTATATTAGTGTAGTTGTTATTTAAATTTAGTGATTGAGGCAAAATAGTTCCAAATGAACCAAACATCAAAAAAAGGATGAGTTTTCTCATAAACAAACATTTATATAAATTCAGCATAATAAATTACTATTTACTATTTTAAAAGAAGATTGTCAAGTGATTTTTCAATTATTAAGAAATTTTTATTTATTTAATAAATATTGTTATAAAAAATTCTATTTGTCTAATTCTTTTATCCAAGGTTTATAATCGAGGATTTGTTGGTAAGAATAGGAGCAATTATTAGGGAAATCGTTTTGAGAGGGGATTTTACCA